>Ga0255049_10000438_pt1 | contig 25966 bp, 27 predicted proteins | sample JV7_2_3_MG_FD_183615 | JGI IMG/M metagenome (GOLD analysis project Ga0255049, IMG submission 183615) | Seawater microbial communities from Jervis Inlet, British Columbia, Canada - JV7_2_3 | ecosystem: Environmental > Aquatic > Marine > Inlet | place: Canada: British Columbia | collected 2016-10-06
CGGAACCTCCAGTGACATGGATCGGCCGTTTAGTATCCAGACTGTTTCCCCACTCACGCGCGTGGTCTGAAACTCGCAGTCGTTGCAGGACTTGAACGAGATCGTACCGGCCTCGTTTTGTGGCAAGCGCATGTCGGCCAGATCGACTTCGTAGGCCCGCTGCACGGTCCTGAATTCAGCTGCGGCCGGAAGTGCCAGGGCGAGCAGCAGTACAGAAACTAGAATCTTAATTTTCATCGGATAACTCCGTCCCCAAATCAAAGTGCCGACGACTCAGGGCCGACGACGTAAAAAGCTTGTGTATGTAACGCGGTCGAATCGCGATCCGTCGCACTGCCCGGCGCACGACTCGACTTGGCCTGCGCCGCCGCGAGGAAGTGATAGGCCGCGATCCCGCTACCGACGCCGAGGCTGAACGCGCGATCGGGCACCATCGTCGGAGGATCTTCGTATTCAATCGTTGCAGAGACTTCGTCGTTCACATTAATCGCGGTTATGCCAAGGTCGGTATCCGTGTCAGCGACGTATCGTCCGAGTGACATGGCTTCCTCGAGGCCTGTTTCGGCAGCCTGGAACGCGTACTCATAGTTCTGGTCATTACGCGCCATCGCGAGTTCGGTCGTCGCGGTATTCATGCCTGAAACAGCAAGCGTCGTAATCACGAAGAGCAGCAGAAGACTGATAACGAGCACTGCGCCTCGTTGCTTACTACGTTGACTAATTGAATGGTCTGTACGTTTCATAGTTCTTCTCTTGATCAAGTTCTGGCATTGCGCAGCAGGATGGTTTTGGAGACCATCTTGCGGCGGTAGCCATCTGATAACGTGCCCAATGTGACGTCGCCCGGCGAGTACGTATTGGTATCCTGTACGCCGGATTCCGGCGTGAGGCTACGCACAATCATCCACAGACGAGCTGTGATGACGCGGGCGCCGGGAGAATAAAGTAGAGCATTCGGATTGTAGATCGCGTCGCCCGCATTAACGTAGCGATCGACCATGTTGTCTTCGTTCATGTCAATGCCAAGTTGCAGTTGCATATTCTCAACACCAGGCGCAACTTCCTCATCCACAATAACTGAGGCGCCAGCGGCGACCGTGAGCGTCTTGCGTCGAAGCGTAGGAGCGCCCGGGATCAATTCCGAATCTTGCGCGACGTAATAGCTGTTAACAATGAGATTGTGCGTGGCGGAAGGATCGTCCGGCGTAGCGGGCGCGCTCGGATCGAGAGGCGGCGCAAAACTGCCCGGAATAAGTCCGTTAAAGAACAACTCGCCCTGAATCCGGGTGCTCTGAATCTGCAATCGGCCATTCGCCGGAATAACCGGAGATACGCTGGCGCGCCGCACTGTGACGATATCCGAATTCGGTTGCCAGGCACCGGCCGCCGTAGTTGGCAAGCAGGCCAGGTTGTAGGAGTTATTGGCGCCATCGATCGGCAGGCCAAGATCAAGCACCCACAGTGTTCCGCAATCGGCCGGTGGCGTCAGGTTGGTAGGATCTGCGTCAGTGTTGCTAAGGGATCGGCCCTCAACAGCGAGTCCGCGACTGTTGCGGCCCCAGTTGCTGGCCATACGCAGATCGGTCTCGACGGTGTCCATTGCGAACTGCGCGGTTTCCTGAATACGTGCGATCGATTCGTTAACGACGAATGCCTCGCGACTCTGGTTGTAAATCTGTATGGCGCCAATCATCAGAAAAGAGCCAATTCCGAGAGCAACCATGAGCTCGACCAGGGTCAAACCGGTCTGGTAACGCGTCGATTTCAGTAAAGAAAAATTCATGTGCCTGCCCTTTAGGAGGTTGGATCCAGAACCGGAATAACGATTGTGTATGTCGGCGGTGTGGTTGCACCGGCCTCACTCCAGCTAACGACAATCGTATACTCTGGCGGAAAAACGGTATTGTCGTAAGTGATCGTGACATCGCCGGTCGGCAAGGTGCCCGTTGCCTGGGTTTTCCAAAGATCGATGTCGTTGGCCGCCATCTGCGAGGGGTTGCAATCAACATTGCCAAGAACGCAGTTGTTATTGCCGCGAGCTCCCTGGTAGTCAACGCCACCCGCCGGATTTGCACGAATGCGATCTGCAACGTCGCTTGCGAGCGTCACCGCGTTGTGCCTGAACGACGAGGTCCGTCCTGCCTGCATACTCTCGACATAAAGGCCGGCGATGCCCAACATGCCGATGGACATGATGACCAAAGCGATCAACACCTCTACCAGCGAAAAGCCCGAGCGACGTCGAAAATTCCGAGATTGTGAGTTCCTTAGAATCATTGCGTTCTTTCCTTACCTAATGCCAGTGCAACAAACTGCCTACGGGCAGACTGCACCCATATCGGTCATTGCTGCAGTAATCATGTCTTTCCCGCTCTGTATGGTTGCGCGTCCCAATGGCGTGGCAACAAACATTCGCGTGGTTGATCTGCCGCCGGCGGCAATATCGTGGCCGCGCTCGTCACACATCAGGACTCGCGACAATGCCGTGAGGCCGTTGACGTTCTGGCGTCCTCGGCCCGTCGCGGCGAAACTGAAATACGTCGCGTTGTTTTCAACAACCATCGCCACGCCTTCCGCGATTACCGGGTGCGTGAGCAAAATCGCTTCGTTGACGCCGCCCGTTTGTAAGTTGCCGTCGGTGTCGACAAAGACGATATAGCCCTGGTCCCAGGTCCCACCACAGGTGGGAGTGCCGGTCATCGAATTGGCACTGGCGCAGATTGTGATATTGGTCTTCGCACGAGACGACTCGCTGCGCGCCAGGTGAAACGCGGAATGAAAGTCATTCGCCGTGCCCGTCATGCGGCTGTTCTGGCTGTACTCACGCATATTGGGAATGCCGAGCGCCAGCACCACACCGACAATCAGCACAGTGACCATGAGTTCGTACAGCGTAAAGCCGTTTTGCGTTGTTTTGTTCATGCGGGCCACTATAAAGAGCGAAGTCGGTCGGTGTGGGACTATCCGACGAATGGGCCTTTGGGGCCGACAAGCGGCGCTTTCGATTGCCGCCCAATTAACTTAATCCGTACAGACGTAAGGTTTCCCATCAGTTCTCCTGAGGGCGACCCGCGGCCGGCCGGTGTAGCTTATGACCAGGCCCTTGGCCGGAACGCGGCGGCGGCGGTCGCAGACTACCAGGGTCCCGTTGGTCGCCCGCAGCACGGTCGATCGCAGCGTGAAGGCACTCCTATTGCCCTGGATGATGACCTCGCTGGCCACGCGGTGTCGCTGCAGTACGGGTTCCCCGGCGTCTACCTGGGGCGGCGTGTCTCTGTCCTTGTTCTCAAACATGAGCCAGCCCGACGACCAGCCGGAGCGTGGTGCGCAGCTCAGACCATCATGGCTTGGGCATATCGAGACGACGCGGCGGCGCATGATCGACTCCTTGCGCGCAAGGTGGATTGCGTGGAAAAGTGCATTTATTTCAATGCTTTGCAGCTGTCGTGCAATAAGGGCCGAGAAAGAGGGAATACCGACCAGCAGCAGCACAGCGATGAGTGTTGTTGTCAGAAGCAGCTCATAAAGCGAGTAGCCGCGGTGTTGAAGACGCATACCGGACCTCCTTGTCCGGCAAACATTATTGCCTGGAGGGGCGGTTGCTCGCACCCTGCGAATGTGCGGTTTTGGGGCGAAAATGCTCTCCGTGAGCCGCTGCGGCCGGCGCGGGCCATGCTATCCTTTCAGTCCCTCCTGGACCGAAAGGACCGACAGAATGGCGCGCTCTGACATCCTCGTGCAATTCGACATCCACGGAATCCTGCCCACCCCGCAACGCCTGAAGATCGCCGAAATCTTGCTGGCGAAGCCGCAGCACCTGTCGGCCGAGCAGATCATCGAACAATTACGACAAACCGGCAGCACCGTGTCCAAGGCCACGGTTTATAACACCTTGAACTTGTTCGGTGAGCGTGGGCTGGTCAAAGAGCTGTGCGTGGACCCTGAACGCCGCTACTACGACTCCTCTACTCAGACCCACCACCACTTCTATAATGTGGACACGGGCGAACTGACCGATATTGACGAGCACCAGGTGAGTTTCAGCGAGTTGCCACGGCTTCCCGAGGGTACCGAAAGCCAGAGCGTCGAGGTCCTGATCAAGGTTCGCGGCCAGCGCGATTAATCGCCCGAAACCCTTTTCGGAAAGTGCCGGCGGGGCTATACTGCGCGCCGCCTCCCAATGCCGGATTAGCTCAGTTGGTAGAGCACATCATTCGTAATGATGGGGTCAGGTGTTCGAATCACCTATCCGGCACCATTTTCCTACAAAAAAAACAACTTATAAAATAGCCCAATCCCCATACTCCAGACTATCTCAAGGGGGACACAAAGGGGACACAATAGCCGTCGCTGCGGTGATAGTGCGACCAGAAATGGCGCAAACTGACAGCCCGCTAACGGCCAATGGCCGACATATATGACCCGATTCAGGTACCGGATAAATGGGCATAAACCCGTGGCAGGACTCATTTGAACAATTTCAAAGAGGCCTTTTCTGAAATTTTTTCAAAAAATAAAAGGGCCGAAGATACCGGGATGATTTTCTATCGATTGAATCCGCAGCCATTAACTGCCATTCACCAGAATTCAATGCAGACAAGTAGAGCGGATTTCCGAACACATACCCTAGAGCTTGTCGGCGATAAAGGTAGTAGTGCCGTCGCACTGAATAGAGCGGCGCTCACGTGTAATCTGACCGGTATTGGGGTCGGGCAGTAGCACATCCCAAGTAGCTGCAAATTCGAACTGCGAGTCGCCGTCTTGCAACTTTCCCGTATCCGCAGAGGAAATTTTGCCATTTGCAGTCTCCGTCTCAAAACAGCTTATGGCCTCACATTGCGGTCCCCCGGGAGGACAAACCGGTTCGTCGCCGAAGATGATGTCCCCGCCGTTGCTGTCCATGAACACGATGCAGTCTGGTGTCTGCGAGGAGCTCACGGTCACATTGAAGTCGAATGGCCGCGACGGCTCGCCGGTCTCGGTCAAGTTGCCCGTGAACGGAGCTGCTGTCGGGATGTCCGGTGACGATATCGTCAGCGTGTTGCTCTGCAAAGAACAAGCTTGCACCACATCGATATTGAACTGCGCTGGACCCTCGTCCTCGACTATGGCTTGCCCATCGCTCACGCAGACCTCGGAGCCGGACAACAGGGTTTCCTGCCACAGCCCGCTCAACGACTTGAACGATACCGTCGCGCTCGCGCGCAACGCAGACCAGACCGGGCTTGTCACATCAACCGTTGCCGTGCCAGCCTCCAGCGCTCGAACGGTGGCCTCGTTGGGATCTTTGGAATTCAGCGTGACCTGTGGATCATTTGCGGTGACGGCCCAATCGACCGGTGCGGCAAAACTACACGCACCCCCATCGCTGTTAGTACCGTCGAGGGTGGCGTCGAGCTTTCCGGTTTCACATGTCCAAAATGTGGGATCAGACGGATTAATCTGAAGTTGCAGGTCTTCCGGGCAGCCGGGACTCGACTCGCTAAACTTTGAAGTGTGGGTCGGACTGTTTGGGCAAGCGATGAACTCTACGGTGAGTTCCTCTCCCACTATTTGGCAGTCGTCGCATTGAGCCCCCGTCAACACGTCGCCAGCGTTGGAGGTAGCTTTGAAAGTCGAACAACAGCAATCGAGCGGCGTCGGCACTTGGGAACAACACGGGTCCAGCGGGTCTCCTGTAACTTCTACGAGCGTTTTTCCTCCGACCGCCGCATGATCGGAAAAATGCGTGATTTCCACCTGCAGCAGATTCTCGTTGCCCTGCGACACGACGCTGGTCCGGACAAACTCGTACGTCTGTTCGGTCACGTCCATGATGGCCCACAATGGTAGTTCGCCATTTTCGAGCGGCCGCACTGGTAACGTCATGGTCACCGGTACCGCGAACACCAGGCCGTCCGGCTCGGCAGACACGCTCGCGAGACACCGCTTATCCAAGGATGAAATCGCCCTGGAGCCTAGTATTGGAGTGACGATGTCACAGCCAACGCTAGTCAAAGAGACCACTACCGACTCGCCTAAAGCCCCTGGTGGAATGTCCAGTACCACTCCGTTTTCGAACTCCAGCTTGGCGCCATCAGGTCCCACGACTTGACCCTCTGATCTGCGCGATTGGATTTCGGCAATAATTGCCGGGAGATGCAGAAGAATATCGTCACCATCTTGTTGCGCGGCATTTGCTTTAGTGATGCCGACGGTCAGGCAAGCCGCAACAAATGCCGCACATGAGGTCATCAGGGCTAGGACTACGATTCTTTTCATAGGAGTTTTCCTTTCGAGGGCAACAGGATCCGTTGCGTTGCGTCCCCAGCTTTGGCTAGGTTTGCCTTTATCGGTGATGCGCAATAAGCGTAGTCTAAAATTAGGCAATTTGCCTAAATTTGCGGATGGATTGTGTCGAAACGGAATATCCGCTATGGGGGGGTTTACGCCGCTATCATGGACGGTTGAGTTAAGTGCGCTTTGTCCTTACGGTATTCCTCAACTTCGTCCTCTGTCGGTACGCGATGGTCGACGGTCAATAATTGCCAGCGCTCGCGCGACGGCCGCCGCGGGCCGAAACGACCAGCCCAGACGTGCTCGCTGTCAATCTGCGTTTCGGTGTAGGCCCAGTTTTCGTCAAAATTGAAATCGATTGCATTGACGGCTCGTTCGAAAATCGCGTTGTAGTCGTCACTTGCTACGGCGCCAGTCGACGCGAAGAAAAAGAGAATTAGACCAATAAGAATTCGGGAGGACATGCGTTCTTTCCAGTGCGGCCTCTGCCCGCGTGAGTATGTCATAGACAAGACCCGGGTTTCACGGCCTAAGCCAGGTCTTAAGTGGTCGGAAAGACTGATATTTTTGGTGTAATCTTGTTCGTCTCGTAAAACGTGATCAGCGGAGATCAACTTGTTAGCCGTCGAAAACCTCGTCAAGCAATACGGTGATTTTACGGCCGTCGAAAATGTCAGCTTTAGTGCGTCGAAAGGAACCGTATTCGGTTTGCTCGGACCAAACGGGGCAGGAAAGTCGACGACGATCAATTGCATCTCGGGCTTGTTAAACCCGACATCCGGTCACATCAGCGTAGACGGCGCCGATATCGTCAAAGACGGCAAAAAGGCCAAACGCTCACTGGGTGTAGTGCCCCAGGAACTGGCCTTGTACGAAGACCTGCCGGCCGCAGAGAACCTTGTCTACTGGGGCAAAGCCTACGGGCTTCGTGGTTCGGCATTGGAGGCGCGCGTGCAGGAGGTGCTCGGTCACATCGGGCTTGCCGATCGGGCCAAAGATCTGCCTAAGACGTTTTCGGGTGGCATGAAGCGTCGCCTCAATTTTGGTTGTGGCATTGTTCACAAACCCGGCGTGCTGTTGCTCGATGAGCCGACTGTGGGTGTCGATCCACAGTCACGCCAACGCTTGTTCGAAATGGTCGAGGCGGAACGAGACGCGGGCGCGTGCGTGCTGTATACGACCCACTACATGGAAGAAGCAGAGCGACTGTGCGATTCCCTTGCGATCATCGATCACGGCAAGCTGATCGCGCAGGGCACCGTGACCGAGCTCAAATCGAAGTTGAATACGCGTGATGTGCTGCAGCTCAACGGCGATTTTCCGGACGCCTGCATCAAGGACGTGGTTGCCACACTCAGTGCGCGAGGCATGCATGACCTCGAACTGATTGCTCAGGAAGACGGCTCAGTCACGCTGACGTTGACTTCCGCGTCACAACATCTTCCGGAAATCTTCGCTGCCATTTCTTCGATGGGCGGCTCGGTTACGGAGACCAGTCTAAGGAGTCCAAACCTCGAGACATTGTTTTTGCTGCTCACGGGCAAAGAGTTGCGGGAATAGCTTATGAGCTTTCTTGTTGCATCATTCTGGAAGGACCTGGCGCGCTGGCGGCAGGACCCGATGTCGGTAGTGCTGTGGCTCGGCATTCCATTTCTGATCGGCGGGCTGATCACGACAATGGTGGACGGCGGCGACGGCGCCAGCCCGGGTGGCGTGCTGCTAATAAGCGACCAGGATCAATCTTTGGTCAGCGGCTTGATCGCAGGCGCATACAGTCAAGGTCAGCTCGGCGAACTGATTTCGGTAGAGCAGGTTTCACTGGAAGAAGGCACGGAGCGCATCAACGCGGGCGAGGCCAGCGGTTTCCTGATCATTCCCGAAGGCTTCATGGCGGCATTCCTGGACGAAAAGCCGGTGACGCTGACTCTAAAGACAAATCCGGCACAGACAATATTGCCCGGCATCATCGAGGACGTGACTGCCATTCTCCTCGATGTCGGTTTTTACGCGCAGGCCCTGTTCGGCCCCGAAATCGACAAAATCCAGGGCGCCGATCCGGAGGCAAGCCCGAACGATGTCTTTGCGGCCGAAATGGCCGTACAAATTCAAGGCAAGGTCGATACCATCTCACCGCTTATTTTTCCGCCCGCATTCGATATTGGGATTGTCGAGCCGCCGCCTACTGAGCCACGGCCGAATATTGCGTTGCTGTTCCTGCCCGGCATCGTGATGATGGCGATACTCTTTTCGGCACAAGGCCTGTCGGCCGATTACTGGAAAGAGCGCGAGACCGGCGCCTTGCGCCGGCTCGTCTCGACACCCGGACTGTTGAGCCGTTTTGTCTATGGCAAGGCACTGGCGGCAGCGATCGTCATCGGAATGTTGGGCGCCATCACGCTCACTGTCGGCTTTTTTTATCACGACATCGCCTGGAGCAAGTTCATACCGTCGTTGGTCTGGGTAACGTTCACGGGCGTTGGCTTGTTCGCCTGGTTTGCTGCCTTGCAGATGCTGTTTCCCACTCAGAAAGCCGCCAATCTCCTGACATCCATTCTGCTTTTTCCGCTGCTGATGATGGGCGGCAGTTTTTTCCCACTGGCTACGCTGCCCGACTGGATCGCTGCCATAGGACGCATGTCGCCCAATGGATTCGTCGTTGATCGATTGACCCATGAGCTGACGTCGTCGACAGCCTGGTCGTTTACGGCAAAGAGCTGGTCAATTGCGCTGGTCATGACGATCAGCGGACTCGCGATTTGCACGTGGCGGTTGCAATCGGGTTTTGCGAGACGATGAGAGACATACTGTTCATTGCATGGAACGACGCGAAGTTTCAGCTTTGGCAAGGGTCGACGCTCGTCTGGATATTCGTCATGCCACCGATCTTTTTCTATTTCATCGGCACGGTCACGGGCGGTTTCGCGGGGACCATGGGCGGCGGGCCGGCAACCCCCATTGCGGTTGTCGCCGAGTCGCCCGGTTTTCTCAAGGATCAGATCAGCCTGCGTTTGCGAGAGAATGACTTCGAACCCGACTGGGTGACGAGCATTGTCATCACCGATGGCGAAGAGGCGCCGGCCAGGACGCTTTCCTTTGCCCCGAACCTGTCTGACGAGATAGGTGCAGGCAACGCGATTGTAGTCAGTTTCGAGACCAAGGCCTCGGCACTGTCGCGCAACTTCGAAATTATTCGCATCCAGCGCAGTCTGTACACGGCATTGGCCGACATCGTCGTTGCCGACGCCAACAGTGACAGCGCGTTATCTGCCGCGGACCTGATCGCCCTCAATGCGCAACCGCGAATCTGGCAGCTCGACGTTTCGTCCGCCGGGGAACGCCAGGAAATCCCGAGCGGGTTCGAGCAGGCGATTCCTGGAATTCTCGTCATGTTTACGCTGTTGGTCTTGTTGACGAGCGGCGGCTCGATGCTCGTTATTGAACGCAGGCAAGGGTTGCTGAGACGGCTTGCATCCACACCGATTTCCAAACGAGAAGTGGTGTCCGGGAAATGGGGTGGCCGCATGCTGCTCGCCGCGATTCAGGTTTCGTTCGCCCTGGGCATTGGCACATGGCTGTTCAAGATGAACTGGGGACCGGACCTCGCGATGATCATCGTCATCTTGGTGGCATGGGCCGGTTTTTGTGCGTCTGCAGGACTGCTCGTTGGCAGTATCGCCAAGACGGAAGGGCAGGCTGGCGGACTCGGCGTATTGGTGGCTAACGCACTGGCGGCGCTCGGCGGATGCTGGTGGCCAATCGAGATCACACCCGCGTGGATGCAGATGCTACAGAAATTCATTCCAACCGGCTGGACGATGGACGCATTGCATAAGTTAATCAGCTTTCAGTCCGGGGCTGCGTCGGCGCTGCCACAGCTTGCGATAATCGTCACGGCGACGCTGCTCGTCGCCGCGCTCGCGGTCAACCGCTTCAAGTACGTATAATACGCAAATCGCACCCGAAAGCCGCTAACGGAGGTCGATCGGGCGTAGAATATGGGCTGGGCGGTGTTGAGATGCGGGAAAAAAGACGTTCATTTCTTGCTGGAATCTCAGCAGAGATGTTACGCCGTCGCGTATATCCTGTCGTTGTTGCCTATGCGCTTGTGGCCTGGGTATTGCTGCAGATTGGCGAAGTCACGTTTGAGCCGCTGGGTCTTCCTGACTGGGCCTTGACTCTTCTGGTCGTTGCTGTAATCGGTGGATTCCCGGTCGCCGCCGTACTCGCGTGGATGTTCGACATTACACCATCCGGTATTCGTCGCGACTCAGGGCACAACGCAGCAGACGATACGTTTGAGACCTCGCCGTCAATCGCCGTTCTGCCGTTCACCGACATGAGCCAGGAAAAAGACCAGGGCTATTTCTGCGAGGGAGTAGCGGAAGCGATCCTCAATGCGCTGACCAGGATTGAGGGTCTTCACGTCGCTGCACGAATGTCCTCATTTCGATACGCAAACGCCAACGGCGACGCACCGGCCGTCGGCCGAAAGCTCGGCGTAAAGACGATCCTGGAAGGCAGCGTCAGAAAGTCCGGCGAGCAATTACGGATCACGGCTCAGCTCGTTAACGTCGAAACCGGCTATCATATTTGGTCGCAAATGTTCGACAAGAAACTCGAGGATATATTCGGCATTCAGGATGAGATCGCTAATAAAATTGCCGCATCGTTGCTGCAGTCCATCGATCCAATCACGACGATGGCGACCCGGGACGTGGTGGCCTACGACTACTATCTTCGCGGCAGGAAGTTCCTCAGTCGCTTTCGCAAGACTGATTTCAAATTCGCACGGCAGATGTTCCGCCAGGCTATAGAAAGAGACCCCGGATTCGCTTTGGCCTGGGCAAGTTACGCCGATTGTTTTTCCCTTGAGGTAATGTACGCGGACCCGACACCGTCGTTCAAAGACGAAGCGCGCGAGGCAAGTGAGCGCGCACTGACGCTGAATCCAAACCTTGCAGAAGCGCACGCGTCCGCAGGGCTCGCCCATCTCGTCAGCGAGGACTTTGCGGGCGCCGAAAGGGAGTTCGAAAAGGCGATCGAACTCAATCCGTATTTGTTTGAAGCGTATTACTACTTCGCACGCACGCGCTTCCATCAGGGCGATATGGCTGCAGCCGCCGAACTGTTCGCGAAAGCGGCATCGATCAATCCCGAGGATTACCAGTCGAGAATGTTGCGTGTACAAATCCTGCGAGGCGATGGACAGTTAGAGAAGGCGATCGACGAAGCAAAGCAGGCAATCAACGTTGTTGAGAGGCACCTGGAATACCATCCAGACGATGTACGCGCGTTACACTTGGGCGCCGGCTCGCTGATAGTGCTTGGGGAAACGGACCGAGCGGTCCGCTGGCTGCAACGCGGGCTCGAAATCGACCCTGACGATCCTATTTCGCTTTACAACATCGCCTGCAACTACGCGACGCTCAACAAAGTCGAGGAGTCGCTTGACTATCTCGAACGCGCTGCTGAAAAAGGTACTATTAGCGATGACTGGATGAGAAACGATACCGATCTTGTCAACCTGCATTCGCACCCGAAGTATGAGGCCCTTCTGGCCAGGGTATCGAGTTAGTCTGACCTATCTCATGCGTTTTTCAAAGGCCTGCCGATCGAAGTCGTACTGGATGTCCTGGGCGTCTTTCCTTGCTTCGCGTAAGAATGCGAGGCCGAAGAGATAACCACCGAGTCCGCCCATAACGTGTGCCATCACGTTGACGACACCATGATCGTCGTTAGCAATGAGTCTTACGACGTCTCCGCCGATGTACCATGTGGCCAACATCCATCCCGGAATCGCGATCGAGCCGAAAATGACAACGAAAAAGTAGTAGCACTTGATCTTGCCCTTTGGCAGCAAGTACGCGAATAGTCCCATCATGCCCATGACCACACCGGACAGACCAAGTGTCCAGTAGTGGTTACCGGTCAGCGTTGCCGCGAACGATCCGGTAATGCCAATAAACCACGAATCGACCAGAACGAAGGCGGTAAACCACAGACTGCCGACCAGTACTTCGACGGTGGCAGCGAATGCGAAGAAAAAGACCAGGTTGAAGAGGATGTGTCCCCAATCGCCATGCGCGAAACTTGAGGTAATCATCGTCCAGGGATTCCACGAGCCCGTAAAGTAAGCGAGGCCTTCGTCCGGGTCTCCTGGAACCAGTGCATTGTATTGGCGGGCCTGGTCTTCGAGTACCTGCATGACATACTCGATTGAGTCGACTTCACTGAAGCCGGTCAGCGGCCGCATTCTTGCCGCCATGTCCCCGATTACCTCGGCTTCATTGCGATCCTGATCATTGGCGATCGTGTACATGATGTCGGCACAGTTATCCATGCCTTCTGCGGCGCTAATACGCTCAAAGATAATCTCTTCGATGTGGCTCTTGGAGTTACTGCAGAATTGCGTCATCGCCATGGCGAATTCGTTGCGGTCACTTTGTTGCTTAAGGAATACGCCCGAACAGATCAGGCAGATCAATACGGTAAGCACAGGGAAGTGCGGCAGCTGAAAGTCGGCTTTAACAGGCAGAAACATCGTGTGAGGCTACCACGAGCGCCATTTAGGGGCAGTGCCTCATGCCGCATAAATATATAAAGAGTCCCAGTTTGGTTAGAATTGCGATAGCCCCAGTACTGGCGATCCATTGACCTGAAGGACTGCGCCGAGTTTGAAAGATTCGCTGATTGCACTGTGCCGCGATGCGCTATTCAGCCTGCGCGATTTGCTGCCAATTATCCTGGTTATCGCCGTATTTCAGGTTTTCGTGATCCGAGAGCCGGTCTCCGGGTTCGTATCGCTGCTTTTCGGGGCGCTCCTCGTCGTTTTCGGACTCGCGTTTTTCATTTTCGGCCTGCGCCTCGCTTTGTTTCCGATCGGTGAAGGTCTCGCGCATTCGCTGGCCAGAAAGGGCAGTGCATTCTGGTTATTTACGTTCGCGTTCGTGCTGGGTTTCGGCACGACCATCGCTGAACCTGCCTTGCTGGCGGTAGCGTCCGAAGCGTCCGAAGTAGCGGTCGATGCGGGCGCGATAGCGGCTAGCGAAGAGGCCAGGTCCAACTATGCACTGGGCTTGCGGCTTGTCGTTGCATTCTCGGTTGGCGTCGCACTGCTCATCGGCGTGTTGCGCATCCTGGCGAACTGGTCGCTCCCGATCATGATTATTGCTGGTTATATTCTGGTCGTTCTCTTGACGAGCATCGCGCCGAAGGAGATCGTCGGCGTCGCGTACGACTCCGGTGGCGTGACGACTTCAACGGTCACGGTGCCACTGGTCACCGCGCTCGGCGTAGGGCTTGCAAGCTCGTTAAAAGGCCGTAACGCGATGTCCGACGGATTCGGTCTGATAGCGTTCGCCTCATTGACGCCCATCCTCTTCGTGTTGTCGTACGGGATCATTCTCGAATGGATCTGATTCTCCACGCACTGAAATTCGTTGCTAACAGTGCGATCGATGTACTGCCGATCGTCATTTTCCTGTTCGCCTTCCAGCTCTTCGTGATTGGCGGCAGCATGCCAAATTTGAAGCAAATCCTGGTCGGCTTCGTGTTCGTCACGGTGGGACTCGGGCTGTTTCTCGTGGGACTCGAAGAGACCCTGTTTCCTCTGGGCCGTTTGATGGCTCAACAGTTGACCGATCCCGGATTTCTGGACGCTACGCGCGTCAGTGTGATGGGCGCGCTGGACTGGCAGGACTACCACTGGGTTTACCTGTTTGCGGCCGCCATCGGTTTCAGCACCACGCTCGCCGAACCAGCGCTGATGGCCGTATCGATCAAGGCGAACGCCGTTTCGGGCGGTGCCGTTGGCGTATGGGGACTTCGTGTCGCCGTCGCGATCGGCGTAGGCATCGGCGTAAGTCTCGGCTGTTACCGCATTATTTCCGGCCTGCCGCTGCAGCATTTCATCGCGGCCGGATACCTGGTCGTCATCGTGCAAACTGCGATGGCGCCGAAACTGATCGTGCCGCTGGCGTATGATTCCGGCGGTGTCACGACATCCACGGTGACCGTGCCATTGATTACGGCACTCGGATTAGGACTGGCCGAGGCGGTTCCTGGGCGCAGCCCACTGCTGGACGGATTTGGATTGGTAGCTTTTGCGAGCCTTTTTCCGATAATCTCGGTGCTTGCGTATGGCCAAATGGCAGTCTTGCGTCAAAAAATGGATCAATCCGACACTGAAACTAAAGACCTGCAAGAGGTAGAAGACCATGCACTTTAAGCTGATACTCGCCTTCGTCGAGGATTCGAAGACAGACGCCATCATGCATGCCGCGAGAGAAGCGGGTGCGACGGGATGTACCGTCATCAATAACGCGCGTGGTGAAGGCATCGAAGAGAGAAAAACGTTCTTCGGGTTGACCCTCGCGACACAGCGGGATGTCGTATTGTTGCTCGTCGAGCAACACTTAAGTCGTCACATATTGGAACATATCGGCGAAGTCGGCGAGTTTGACAAGAAACCCGGCACTGGAATTGCGGTTTTGATCGATGTTGAAGACGCTGTCGGCGTCGTGCATCAGGCACAGGAGCTCGTCGATTTAGTGGAGGAAAACCTATGACCATTCCAAACTGGGGTCCCGTGCGTGACTGTATGCGCACCAACGTGACGGAGGTCGATGGGCAGATCGACGTCTTGTCGGCGCTAAAAATAATGAAAAAGGTCGGTGCCACGAGCCTGATCGTCAAGAGGCGAGACGAACATGACGAGCATGGCCTCCTGCTTTTCTCTGATATCGCAAAGAAGGTCATCGCCAAGAATCGTGCGCCTGAACGTGTCAACGTATACGAAATCATGGCCAAACCGGTCCTCACCGTAAGGCCGGATATGGAAATTCGCTATTGCGCGCGTCTATTCGAGAATTTTGGCATCAGTCACGCGCCTGTTGTCGAAAACGACAAGATCATCGGCATGGTTAGCTACTATCTGCTCGTGTTATATGGTCTACCGGATCTCGATTAGCTAAGGATACATCCATGCCCCAACACTCATGCTGCACACACCGTGCGGCACTGGCCCTGATTTTGTGTCTTTCTATAGTGCCTGCGGAACAAAGCGTCGCGCAGCGGCGGGACGATGTGACGATCGAAGAGATCATCGTCACCTCACGCTATAGAGCCGAGAAGCTCTCGGACGTGCCGGACTCGATTACCGCCTTTACCGTTGGCGATATCGAGCGCCACCGCATTGAACGCATCAACCGAGTCGCGTCGCTAACGCCGAACCTTCGTTTTTCTGACGACCAGGAAGTGGGTGTCAGCACGCTGGTGATTCGTGGAGTACGACAGAATCGCGGTACGGGGCAGCCGCCGGTGTCGTTTCGCATCGACGGTGTCAGCGCGACTAACAACCTGCTCACGACGCAGGAGTTGTTCGATACAGAAAGTGTCGACGTACTACGCGGCCCACAAGGCGCTTTGTACGGGCGCAATGCGATAGGCGGGGCTGTGTTGATATCGACCAGGCAACCTTCGGCCGAGCCTGAGTATGGCGTTCGCATTTCGGCTGCAGAGGGCGACGATTTCACCATTGCGGGTAACGCCTCGGGACCGATTGGCGATGACGGCGTTTTTTATCGCGCAGCCTTCAGAATCCAGGATCGCGAGGGGCAACTGAGGAACGCGCATCTCGATAACCAGTTCGTAGACTACAAGGAGTCAGCGGCATTTCGTGGACGTCTTGTTCTCAAGCCGAGCGAGAAACTGGTAGTCGATCTGCGGGCGTCCTATCTCGATCAGGACGGCGGCTCCGGCTACTTCATGCCGGGCAGCGAGGGTTTCTTGCCGCTGCCACCGCCGAATCCGCCGTTGTTGTTTGGTAACCCGACCTACGAGATTCAGTCGAATCGCATCGGCGAGTCGTTCGTCAAATCCTGGGAGACTTCGGCGAAAATCGACTATGACCTGGGTTGGGGTACCTTGACGTCCATTACGTCGTACACCGATGTGGACTCCGGCAACGATCAGGACCTGGACCAGACGCTGGTCGAGGCGATTGACATTATCGTTATCGATCGCTCAGAGACGCTCGCACAAGAGCTGCGTCTTGTGTCGAACAGCGACGATGCTTTGCACTGGGTCGCGGGTCTCAGTTACTTCACGCAGGACCGATTCCGCTCGCTGGCAACGACATTTCTGGGAACGCCGGTACCACCTGCTGCGCAGGACCTCGAACTCGAAGACCTGGCCGCCTTTGGCAGTCTCAGCTATGACCTGACCGACAAGCTCGAACTAACGCTCGCGTTTCGTTACGACGAGGAGACGCCCAGGGATACAACCCAGGGTCGCAGCGAGACCTTCAGCGAATTGCAACCGAAAGCGAGCATCGCGTACAACTTTCGTGAAGGACTGCTGGGATATGTGACGATCGGCAAGGGTTTCCGTGCGGGCGGCTTCAACAATCTCGCACCGGGCAGTAACTTCATGCCGGGTTTCGACAAGGAGTCGCTCGTCAGCTACGAGGCCGGCTTGAAAGGCACCGCACGCAGCGGTCGCATTCGCGGTGGCGTGTCGCTATTCTTCATCGACTACGACGACCAGCAGTATTTCCTGTTCGACCAGACCGGTACGCAGGCCAATATCAACGTCAGAAAAAGCGAGATCATCGGCGGTGAGCTCGAGATTAGCGCCGCGCCGACGGATGCGTTACAGGTCGACTTCGGTCTCGGCTTCACCGACAGCGAAATCACGGACTACGAAGATATCCCGGGCGTGCTGGTACCGGCGAGCGAAATTATCGGCAAGAAAGTGCCGGGTGCTCCGGTCTGGAGCCTGAATCTCGCCCTGCAGCACACGAAATCACTAACGAGCACGCTGGAGCTTGTCAGTCGACTCGATTTCGAGCATCGCGACAAAACCTATTGGACGCTGGACAACGTCGACACACAGTCCGCCTACGATCTGACAAATATGAGTTTCTCACTCGAAAAAGAACGCTGGGCAACCAGGCTGTACGTCAACAACCTGTTCGACGTGGACTATATTGAGTGGTTCTTCGCAGCACGCTTTATCGGCCTTCCCGCCGATATCGCCTGGCCGAGCAAGCCGCGGCAAGTTGGCCTTGAGTATTCGATCAGGTTTTAGCGTGTCGGGTTAGAAAGCGGTCGAGGTTGTTAGCGAATTGCTGGCGATCGCGCTGGCTCAGCGCGGGCGGCCCGCCCGTGTCGACGCCACTGGCCCTCATAGTGTCCAGGAAGTCGCGCATGTTTAGGCGGGCGCGAATGTTTTCCGTGGTATGAAGCTCGCCACGCGGACTCAGGGCATAACCTCCGTTGTCAATCACCTCGGCCGCCAATGGAATATCACTGGTAATAACAAGATCGCCGGCCGTAAGGCGTTTCACGATCTCGTCATCGGCAACATCAAACCCGCGTGGCACCTGCAGTGTGTCGATATAGTCGGAGTTTGGTGTTTGCAATGCCTGGTTTGCAACCAGCGTCAAATGCACGCCAGTGCGTTCTGCCGCCCGAAAAAGAATTTCCTTGATCACAACGGGACAGGCGTCCGCATCCACCCAGATTTTCATTGCTTAGAGTGCTCCTGGTCCGTTGTACCTCAGTCTACCGCCTCGTACACTACTACAAGACATGCTTTGCGGGTGTCGTTCAACGGTAGGACATCAGCTTCCCAAGCTGAATAGGTCAATTCCCGCAAGCTGTTGGAATCGCACGCAACTGTGATATTGGCACAGTAACTTACGGAAATATAACGTTATTTATCGATATTTCATAATGTAGTAGTATCTCCTTGCATATCCTGATATCAATTTAGGCAAGTGCACAGCAAGTGCACAAGGAAAAGGGAGATACGAAGATGTCCCTAAAGAAGCGCCCTAAACGCAAGAGGCGGTTGCTAAAGCGAAAAGCTATCAAGGAGCGGGAAGAGCTTGAGAAGAAGCCGGGCAAAAAGCCGGGCAAACCAGCAGAGAACCCCACGCAACCGATCAAGTTTACTAAGGCAGTGGTGGCCAAGTTCAAGTCGCCGCCGAAGGGTGAGCGCAAGACCTATAACGACACCCAGACCCCAAATCTGTTCTTGCGTGTTACACCGACTGCCAAAACTTTCTATTGGCAGAAAACTGTTCGAGGGTCCCAGAAGCGGGTCACCATCGGTCGCTTCCCTGAGATCAACGTAGAGCAGGCCAAGGCGCAGGCCGCTGACATAGCGGCTGATTACGTCAAAGGCGTAGATGTACAGGAGAAGCGAGCCGCAAAAAAGGGGGAGGGCACATTCGGCGATCTGTGGCATGACTATCGGGAACGGCGCAAGCGTAAGGTAGAAGGCAAGGATTCGCAGGCACTAGACTACCAGTGGAAACGATTTTTCGAACAGTGGGAGAACAAGAAGTTATCTGAGATCACGTATAGCAGGGCATTCCGCTTGATCAACGGCATCCGCAAGAAAGCGCCGTTTCACGCAAATCGTATACAAAGGCATGGCAAGGCGATGTTCAACTTCGCCAAACGTGATCGTGCGTGGCGATGGGTCGGCGATAATCCGTTTGATTTTGACTTCGTGTCGGAAAGAGGTCGTGCTAGAGATGTACGACTAGAAGCCAAGGACATGTCGGCATTCGTGACCGGGTTGGATGCTTGCTCTGAGTCCATGCGCCTGCTGTTTCTCTCGTCCTTGTACACCGGCCGCCGCATGGGAGAGGTGCAAGCGATGCGTTGGGTTGATCTGGATTTGGAATCCGGTGTCTGGACAATTACTCAGACGAAATCGGGCAAGAAACAAGAGGCAATGATGCCGACTGCGTTGACGGAGCAATTGGTCGAGCGGCAACGTGAGATCACCAGTCCTTGGGTATTTCCGAGTCCATCAAAATCAGGACACGTTGAAGAAATAATCAAAGCGTGGACACTAGTTCGCGAAGCGTCGAAACTTCATCATCTACAAGCCCGAGATTTGCGCCGTACGCTTGCGAGTTGGGCTCAAGAGGTCAACGTGCCTATTGCGGCGGTACAGGCGCAGCTCGGACACGCCAGCATTGCCACTACTGCAAAGCACTACACGGCCATTAGTCGGGATGTGAAGCGAGCTGCGTTGGAGTCGACCGTTGCGAGCATGATCGAGGCGGCCAACTAGCTATGAGGACGCTGCGGCAAAAGAATATTGGAAGGCGACAAGGTTGTTGGGTCCATTGATGACCAAACGTTGGAGCTTGTCGAGGGGCCGCTTTAGCCCCGGAAGCGGCCATTGAGCTAGAATAGAGACGAAGGGCCGCTAATGACCTATTCTGTTGAAAAACTCTGTTTTGAAATGAGCGACGATTTCATTTGCGATTTGAGCGACATTGCGTACTGTAGGTACGAGGGGGTAGCAGAAGTCGCATGAAAATCCGGCCTGACGCAACTCAGAACGACACAATCGGAGACTGTAAAAAAATCTGTGTAACTGCCTATCATTGAACCCGCTAACGGGTAAGGATAGGCAGATTATGAAGAAGAAAGAGCTGCAAGCCATCGCAGAAGCGGCGGCAAAGAACATCAAGACGGAAGAAGACCTCAACGAGTTACGGCAGATGCTGACCAAGATAACCGTTGAGACAGCGCTGAACGCGGAACTGGACGATCATCTTGGCTTCGACAAGCATGAACAGTTCGAGTCGGATAACAACCGCAACGGCGTCACCCATAAGACCCTGCAGACCGAGGATGGCCAGTTTGAGCTGGCCACACCGCGCGACCGGGCCGGCAGCTTCGAACCAAAGTTGGTGAAGAAGCATCAGCGCCGCTTTACCTCGATGGACGACAAGATTCTATTCCTGTACGCCCAGGGCATGACCACCCGCGAGATCGTCCGCACCTTCAAGGAAATGTACGGTGCCGATGCATCGCCCGCACTGATCTCCAAAGTCACGGACGCCGTCATTGAAGAGGTGGTGGAATGGCAGTCGCGGCCACTGGACGCGGTTTACCCGATCGTTTATCTGGACTGTATTGTGGTCAAGATCCGGCAGGACAAGCGGGTCATCAACAAGGCCGTCTACCTGGCGCTGGGCGTCAATATGGAGGGCCACAAGGAGCTCCTGGGCCTGTGGTTGGCTGAGAACGAGGGTGCCAAGTTCTGGCTCAGCGTGCTCACCGAGCTGCAGAATCGGGGCGTGCGGGATATCCTCATCGCCTGTGTTGACGGCCTCAAGGGCTTCCCCGACGCGATCAATACGGCGTATCCCGAGACCCGCATCCAGCTCTGCATTGTGCACATGGTGCGTAACTCGATGAAGTACGTGCCGTGGAAAGATTACAAACATGTTGCGGCCGATTTGAAGCGAATCTACCAATCCGCGACTGAAGAAGAAGCCTTGCTCGCGCTGGACCAGTTTTCTGAAACCTGGGACGAAAAATATCCTCAGATCAGTCGTTCATGGCGTGCCCATTGGCAAAATCTCAACACGCTGTTCAACTATCCCGAAGACATCCGCAAAGCGATCTACACGACCAACGCCATCGAGTCGCTCAACAGCGTGATTCGCAAGGCCATCAAGAAACGAAAACTGTTCCCAACAGACGACTCTGCGAAGAAAGTCATTTACCTGGCGATACGGGATGCCTCCAAACGATGGACCATGCCCATCCGTAACTGGAAGCTCGCATTGAATCGATTTATGATCGAATTTGAAGACCGATTGGTCGACTACGTTTGAAACCGGCAGTTACACAGAATTATTTACAGACTCCACAATCGATCTGTGATTCGCGCACCAGGCGACTGAAAAATTCCTTTGAATGTTCTGATCATCGTAATACGGAGTTTTTCAACAGAATAGACCCGTAGCAGACATTCCCGGGACAACATTATGTAAAAGTATGTACATCCCCGAATTGACACGATTTCCCCATCAACTCATAAAGTTAAGTTACAACGGATAAAGGCAAACCTAGTCAAAGCTAGGGACGCAAAGCCACGGGTCCTCGCCTCCTCCGAGAAGCCATTTATGACTCCCCGAAGGACCCAAGATCGCCGGGCTGCCGAGGCAGCTGAGTTCGACGTTGGCTACTCGCCTCGTAATTGAACGCGTCGAGGGAGGAAAAGCGAATGCGACATCTTTTCACCTCAATGCTTTTGGCGATCATGGTTTGCTGCAGCGGTGCTGTTTCTTGGGCGGCTGGGCCGGCCAAGGTGCAGATCTGTCATCTCCCGCCCGGCAATCCATCGAATTTTCAGACCATCACGATAAGCGAAAATGCTTTGCCGGCCCATCTGGCTCACGGTGATATCGTGGGGGCGTGCTTCGACAATTGCGGGTCGTTGTGCGACGACGGGGATGCCTGTACGGTCGATTCCTGTGACCCAGACACCGGGCAATGTGCGGGTGATCATCCCCCAGTCGACTGCGCTGACGGCTTGTTTTGCACGACTGACAGCTGTGACTCAGCAGTCGGCTGCGTCTACGCGCCTGTAACATGTGCTCCTCCTGATCTATGCACCATCAGCGCGTGCAGCGAGGGTAATTCAGGGGCTTGCGTGGATGCGCCGGTAGCCTGCGGCACCGGACAGATCTGCAATCTCGGCAGCGGTCTGTGCACGAATCCCTGTTCGGGGGTTATTTGTGAGCCGACGGAACAGTGTCGTGTCAGCCCCGGAACCTGTTCTGGCGGAGACTGCTTCTTCGACATCGCTGACGATGGCACCGCGTGTGACGACGGCGACCCGACGACCGTTGACGACCAGTGTGCTGGCGGAGCCTGCATCGGTAGTGTGTGCGACGGTGCTAATCTCAACCGAACAGTATCGTGTGCTGTCGAAGGTCCCCTCGGAAATACCTGTATGGGACACAAACGATGTACCGCCGTTGGATGGGAACCTTGTCAACTCCCCGAAGAGATTTGCGACGGATTGGACAACGACTGCGACGGTGCCGTTGACGATGGGTTTCCACAGTTTATCAACCACGCGACGCTGGCGTGTGAGAATGGTCTTCCAGGTTTTGTCTGCTTCGAAGGTTGGGGAAACTGCGACGCGTTTGATCAAAATGGTTGCGAAAGGTCGCTAAGGACGACCTCCAATTGCGGTTTCTGCGGTGCAGCATGCCCGATTGATCAAGGTCCAGTAAGCTGCGCAACTGGTGATTGTATATTTCTGTAGTGATTTGGAGCAAAGAGGCTCGTGAAAGGCTGCCGCCGGAAAAATGCATCGACGGCAGTCTTTCAGCTCCGTTTTCTATGCCCGCTAGTGGCCGAAATCCGCCGTTGATAATCAAGTTGTTGAATGACCGCTATGGATAAAAGCGGTCGGTCCTGCTCAAACTAGTCCCAACGTTGCATTCGCGCTATCACCCGATAATCGTCATCCGTAATTTCGCCATCGGAAAGCTCTACCAAGGTCTCGACTTGATCGCCGTATATTGTCTTTCTCCGCAGCAACTCGTCGGCAACTTTGGCAACGGCGGCGATATTATCCGGTTGAGTCATTAGCTCGACAGATTTCTTACTAATTTCCTCCAGAGATAAATCGGCGACTTCTTTCGCTTTGGCAAAATCGCTGTTTGCACCGAGCAGAGCTTCTTCCTCTGAATAACCCGCTGCAACAAGCGCGGCGTACCCGGCGCAACAATAGATTGCTTCTTTTTCGAACTCTGAATCTAGCCTAGTAATCTCATCCGGGTCGTCAATCGCAGGGAAACAAATCTCCTCAGCGCGATGGTAGCCAAGAGTGTTTTGTTCTCTTTCGATTGTGACGTTGTCAGAAATTCTGGCGTTTGGCCATAGCCGCACAAATGCAACCGCATGACCAGCTTCGTGAATAGCGGTATGTGTATCTTCTGTCATTGGCTGGTTTCTTTCTTGGCTAGTCCCACAAATTGTTAAATCGCCCTGGTGCAAGATCAGTATAGCGAACTGTATGCTGGATTGACCTATGGCCGAGGTAGGCTTGTATTGTGCGCGTGTCGACATTCTTGTTCGCAAGATAGTATCCGCATGCATGCCGGAGCATATGAGGGTGTACCGCGAGTTTTATCTCGGTGCTCCCACCAGCCCGTTTCACAATTGCCGCAACGGAAGAACGTGCAAGCGGCAGACCTCGTTCTGAGACGAACACAAATTTCGAGTCATATTCGCGCTTCAACTTTCGCAGCAATCTCAGCTCGTCACCTTTGATGGGGTGAACCGCGGGCGTTCCACCCTTCAAACGCCTGACATGCATCTCTGCTTGTTTGAAGTCTACTTGGTCCCACTTCAAGTCGGTCGCCTCGGAGACGCGCAGACCGTGGCGGTACAGGGCCAGAATCAGCGTTCGATTCCGTGTCTTGTGTCTTCCGACGCTCCCAGCTTGCTTGACGAGGGCTGACACCTCGTCAGGTGTTAGGTATTCCCGGCTACGCAATTCTGTGTTTTTCCGGCGACCCGGGGGAACATTGCGCTTTACGTTCTTTCGGGCCCGTTTTCTCCGTCTAGCAATCTCAACAACTTGTCCCATCGTCCTGTACTCCACTCTGCGCAAAACAGCTAAATTGTGTATTGACAGTACAAGTGAAAGGGAGAAACGGCTACGGGAGTTGGGCGGGCAATGTAGGGCTCGTATCAGCCATCTGCTACTGATGTTCTGCTAAGCTGATCTTCTATTCTATAACTACGGCATTTGATCAGTGGCGAACAAAAAGACCAAGAAGAAGAGGGCTTCAGCACCCAAGTTGCGGGTGTCATTTGATACGAATGTTCTGTACACGGATCTGGCACATCACTTGCTTCGTCGCGAAGCCAAAGACCTAATTGAGAGTAATTCTGATCACTCTGATTTGAAGATCGAGTGGTATCTGTCCTCAGTAGTTACTGGTGAACGCGAGTATCAGATGCGGCGGAAGGCAGCCCAGCTCTACAAAAGCGTGGAGCAATTAGAGAAGCTATTGGGTCATCCACTGGCAACCTCAGATATTATCTCGGATCGCATTCGACGTGTAATTAGTGACCAACTAAGGAATTTGAATATTCAACTTCTTGATTTGGAGGAAGAGAATGTTGACTGGAATGACATCATTAGGCGTTCAATTAGTCGACTGCCTCCATTCGACCCTGAGGTCCGAGAGAAAGGATTTCGTGACGCGGCGATTGCGGAGTCATTCTTGCAACTCGCGTCGCGATCACCTAAGTCAGTTGCCTCTTGTCGCTTGGCGTTTGTGAGCGGAGATAAGCTGATCAGAGATTATGTGGAGGAGCGAGCCCAAGACAGACAGAATGTTCGAGTTTTGGAGAACCTCGACGAGCTGGAAGGATTGATAAACACGCTGGTTTCCAAAGTTCCGGAAGATAGAATTCGAGAATGGCAAGAAAAAGCAGGCCACTACTTCTTCGAAAAGGAGGATGAGTCTACTTGGTTTTACAAGAAGGAGATTCGCAAATACCTCAACGAAATATATGCTGAGGAGTTGGCTGACACGCCGGAAGGAAATTACACGCGACGACAGGGAACTTGGCTTATTTCCGCGCCAGTTTTCATCCGAAAGGACCGCCAACGTATCCATTGGATGACGAAGATCGAGGCAAAGTCGAAGCTATTCAAGACGGCCGAATCGGATACATTATCGGGCGGGTTGCTTGGAAGTCAATCGCGCGCGCCCAAAATACTTGGTCGCGCTCTCGCAGTCCCGATGGTGACAGAGGAAGGTAGCGCCGTAAGCGTGATGGAGGTTCACTGGAGCGTTTCGATTTCGGCGCATCGTGAATCGCTATCGAAGCCGAAGTTGGACGACACGATATTTGTTGATACTGAGTTTGAGTTGACGCGACCGTCTTTCAATGCGCTCGCCAGCGTTCTTAATAAGTATCAGACTGATTCATAGATCTATTCTCTAGGCACTGCTCGAATCTCGCAGCGTGGATGGCTATAAACAGCCCACAAGCAGCCTTTCGGCTGGCATGCATAACCACAGTTTGTTCGTTTTCTGCCTAAATTCGATCCTGGGCCATCGGTGCAGGCTGGTCCATGCTGGAACCATGTTTGAAGTGGCCGGTGAACTTGAAGACCACCTCGAAGTCGCGTTCCTGTTGGGCCGGATCAGTGGCTAGCAGTTGTCGCTTGCATATTGCTGGATCAGGGCTAATCATCAAGCCTTCGTTCATTGAGGGGCGACGATGAAGGCCGAAACGATTGATTTGCTGACGAAACTGGTGTTGCTGGCAATTGCAGTCATCGGCCTCTACAAGACGTGGAAATTCAGTGGGTTGAAACCACGGGCTTCGACAGACGCGGAGCCTAGAAAGAAGGAGCCGTCCCTGCTGAAGGATATGTTGGAGATATACAGTTTCATGCTGGTGCCTTTACTATTCATTCTGGCGTTTTCTTTCCTGACGAAGCTGACAACCTCAATAAACTCCCCTGATCCCGTTATCGCGAAAATCCCGGAACTCGTCGTTACTGAAGCAACATCGGAACTGGAATTGATGCTGGCGGCTGCGGCCCGAGTAAACAACCGCTCTACCCAACGTGATGAGCTAATAAAGCTGGTCACGCTCGCTATTGAACGAAAAGACTTCGAGGTGGCCATCAGGGCTGCGTCAAACATTGCCAATCGCTCTGCCAGCGATGAACAGCTTAAGCGGGTCATGGCAGCCGTGGCGGAGCAGGAATCTAGCAGCGAACCTGATTATGAACCGCCCGGCAGCGAACCAACTCCGTAGACCAAATCACGCTCAGCGCAATCAGCGAACACGCTGCTAAAAAAAATGTAAACAGGATCAGCGCA
>Ga0255049_10000440_pt1 | contig 25962 bp, 34 predicted proteins | sample JV7_2_3_MG_FD_183615 | JGI IMG/M metagenome (GOLD analysis project Ga0255049, IMG submission 183615) | Seawater microbial communities from Jervis Inlet, British Columbia, Canada - JV7_2_3 | ecosystem: Environmental > Aquatic > Marine > Inlet | place: Canada: British Columbia | collected 2016-10-06
GACACCGGCACCGTGCTCAAGAGCACTGATACCGGTCTGCCCAAGATCGAACGCCGCCTGGAACACCAGCGACTTACCGGCCTTAATGGCAGCGGCGAAAGCGTTGTAGACGTTTTGGCCGACAGCGGTAGCCATGCCCTCCATGCCCATCATGCCCGACTCGAACTCTGTCGAAGCGAGATCGGCTTGTACGCCAACCATCCCCACCCAGGCATCCAACTCGGTTTCTGTCGCAGAGGACAACAGAGCGATCTGTTCGGGTGCCATCGTTTTCAGACGATCCCACACGTTGCGTCGCATCTCGGCTGGGACACGTTCCATCACCGTCATCATGTTCGTCTGAAGATTTCGGGTTGCGTCGATCGTGTTCTGGAACGATGCGTTCAGATCGTCCATTGATACGATCACTTCGCCGACAGCCTGCTCCCATCCCTCCTCGACTCCCGTGGCCGCTATCTGGTTTGCCTTTGCCAGATCCTCTGCCTTTTGTTGAGCGATCTCTGTTGCCCCGTTCCACACCTCAGTGGTCGAAGTCAATTCACCCAGGCTCTCGTTGAAGTCCCGCACATCCTGCCAGAGTGCTTTGGTGCTCTCCCGCCAGTTCTCAATCCAGATCGCAGGTTCATGGTCAATTAGTTCTTCGACCGCCTCCGATGTGTTCGACAGTCCGTTCACAATTTCATCGACAGGCGGTGGGATCGCCTTCAAGTCGCGATGCAACACACGAATCCACGCTGCCAACTCTTCAGCCGACTCCGCTGTCGCAATGTTCGCCAGCGCTGAGCGATCCATCTCGGAGACATACAGACCGGCTTCTTCCCGGTTCTTCAACATCTGCTCCCCCGCCTTGAGGGCCCTCTCCCGAACGTCGTCGAAACTGTCAGCAGTTTCGTCGTAGACATTCAACGCCAGCAGCATTTCTTCACGGTTCAGTTTCCCGGTCTTGTACGCATCCAACAGCGCCTCGGCATGTTCACGAGTCTTACCTGTGGTGCCATCCACAATCCCTTGCAGTTCTGTGAGCGTTTCCCCGAAACTGGCGCTGTTCCAGTCGGCGTCTTTGACGACCTCTTCCATCTTCTCAAACGCATCAGACCCGTTGAATGTGGCGTCAATCAAACTCTCGGTCGAAACCTTCAACTTTTCAAGAACTTCAGATCCCTGCTCGTATACGTCGAACCCTTCGACCGCCCCCTCTGCCGCCTCCTTCACTGCGCTGGCCTCACCCTCCAACGCTTGTGTCAATGCCTCGGATCGCTCCGCTGCCAGCTTCTTGCTGGCGTTGTATGCCTTATATACCTCGATCCCGATGACGATGGCAGCGGTGACAGCGAGAAGGGGTGCTGCCACGGTCGCAAAGCTGAGCGCCAACGCGTCAAGAGCCAACTTGAGGAATCCGATACCCAGAATCAACGGGCCGATCACCGCAGTCAAACCGGCCAACACAAACACCGTTGTCTTAATCGGACCCGGCGCATTGTTGAACGCATCGACTGCACTCTTCAATATGTTGAACAATGGTTCCATCGCATCAACGAATCCGATGATCGCAGGGATCAACACTTCTCCCATGTCAATAGCGAGATCAACGACCTTGTTCTTGAATATCTCCAACTGAGCTGCGGTTGTCTCATACCGGCGTTGCACCTCGGTCTGCAACGCAGTGTTTTCCTCGAACGCCTTATTCGCCAACTCGACCGAATCACCCAACAGATCACCGGCAGTAGAAGCACGACGCAAAGCGTCCGACACACGAATACCGTTCAGATTCAAGTCCTTCAGAATGGCCGTCGTGTTCCCACCCTCAACGCGTGTCCGCTCCAAACCCTCCACGAACATTTGGATGGCCTTCATCGGTTCATTACGGAATGTCGCAGCGAACAGATCGAACGACACCCCAGCAACCTCAGCAAACAAACGCGCTTTCTTGCCGCCCACTTCCATCGCTGACTGCATACGCAGCATCGTCCGCGAGAACGCCGAGCCACCAGCCTCAGCCAGAATCCCGACCGACGACAGTGACGCTGCCAACGCCAACGTCTCAGTCTGAGTCAACCCGATCGTCTTCGCGGCACCAGCAAGACGTGACCCCATCGTCACGATCTCTTTCTCAGTGGTCGCCATGTTGTTACCAAGATCAACAATGACCGAACCCAACTTTTCGACGTTGTCGTTCGACTCACCGAAAATGTTGTTGAACCGAGCGAGCGCCGTAGCAGCCTGAGTTGCTGACAGGTTCGTTGTCTCACCCAACGCTGCCATCGTCTTCGAGAACCCGAGAATGTCTTTCTCTTTGACACCCAACTGGCCCGCAGCCTCAGCGATCTTCAACAGCTCGCCAGTACCAACCGGGATCTCTTTCGACAGATCACGAACCTGTTCACCGAACTCGGCCAGCCCCGCCTTCGTGAAGTTCGTGGTTTTCGCCACGCCAGCCAACCCCGACTCGAAGTTGATCGCAGCCTTCGCCACAGCAGCAGCCCCACCAGCCACCGCCAATGACAACACAGACAGGCCACGGCCAGCCGTGACCATCTGAGCGCCCATCACCTTGCCAGAGTCGCCGAGTCCTCCGAGAGTGCGTTTCGCTCGCGCAGCATCACGGTTCAACTGCCCCGTGTCGACACGAATCTTGTAGACGATCGAACCGACTGTGAAAGATGCCATTCGATCGCCTCCGATCAGTGCCTCAACTTGGACTTCGCTTCGGCTGTACGCCGGGCCTGTTCCCTGTCGGCTGCATCCAACTCGTCAGCAGCAGCCCACATATACAACTCGTGGATACTCATCCGCTCCGTTAGCTCCCGTTTCGTCATCCCTAGCCTGTCGGCCAGGCGAAACTGGTAACGAAGAATCGGGTCGGTTAGGAGCCTTCTTTTCCCGCCTCCACTGGACCTTCGTCATCGCCGATATCACCGGCAAGACCGGCAATCCGCTGGCACGCCTCAAACAACTCCCACACCACTCGACCGTTCTTCGCCCCGAGCATCGCCATATCCCGTTCTGTGTTCTCAGGGACGAACAGAGCCTCATCGGACTCAAGATCAAAGCAACACGCCTGGATCACAGCGAACTGCATGGCGTTCATATCAACCCGAACCCCTCCAATGTCAGTGCCGCCATCGTCACCGAGAGCATCCCTGTTGCGAAGCTGCTGCTCCATCAACTCGGACCGCTTCGCCATTGACGGCGACTTCAACAGAAGTTCAAGACTCCATTCAGGAATCTCGATTTCTACTTGCTCGATGTCGTCCGCTGCTGCGATCTGATCGAGAATTGATTGTGCTGACATTGGACCCTCCTGGGGTTCGTGATTGATATTGCGGATTAGTAGTTGGTGCTCGTCACGGCACCAGTGACCTGGAAACTGCCCGACATCGACACCTTGTCGCCAACAGGTGAACCGACAGCAAGCTGCGTAAGGTTCGCCGAGAACTCGTACTTGTGGTAGCCCGCCGTGTTACCTGCGGGACCGTAAGCGCAAACCGACGATGTTGAGTGACCGAGCATCGCGTCGAGACGATTCGCCTGCGTCGAGTTGAAGTGACCGGAGAACGACACGTTCGCTCCGCGAAGACCGACCAAGTAAGTACGGTCGTCCTCCCCGAACGTGGTGATCTCAGCGGTATCAAGTGAACGATCAAATCCGACATCGTCAAGACCCGACGACAGAGCGAAGGTCGCTGCCGACGCATCGCTGCAAGTGAAGACGGCGCTCTTGCCGTGCCTGTGTTGAATTGCCATTGGTGACTCTCCTTCAAGAGTTGACCGTCACCGCGGCTCGAAATGTGAATGTTGAGATCAGTTCTGTGTGGAGATCGGGATGCGAGCCATCGCTACGCCCCACGTCAGAGTTGTCGAATCTTGGATGTGTTGAACATGAACACGGTCTTTGCACGCCTGCGTGGACACCATGATCTGTTCCGAATAGTTGACCACTGCCGTCGAGTTGAGTGCCGTGAACTGGGTTGGGAGATCCACCCACGTCGCAGAATCGCTGGAGTCCTGCACAGTGACCGCCAGTTCGGCTGTGCCGTCGCCAGACGTGGTCCCAGCAATGACATGCAACTGCATGACGTAGCCTGTCTCAGCGGTCGTGGAACCGTTCAGGTCCACAGCGCTACCAGTCGACTCCGAAGCGTTCGATGAGCGTGCCACCATCGGGGCAACCCATTTACCGAGGGCTGTGCGCCCGTTGACAGTGCCAACAAGGTTCGTGGTCACAGCGCCAGACACCGGCGACGAAGCCGCCCGCTGTGTTTCCTGAAGCGCAGCGATGATCGCCGGATCTGCATACGTGGAACCACCGATCCCAATGACCACATTCACATCGGTGCTCGACCCGAGTACGTCGTCGAACACCTCGTCGAGATGTGCCGTGGAACCGCCCCCGCCACCACTGTCAGACCATAGGCCAGACAGATTCACTGAGCCGGTACGAAGACCGACAATGTAATCCATGTCATTACTGCCGAACGTCGTCACATCTGCTGTGTCGACATTGTGATCCCAATCGGCTTGGTTGAGTATCTGAGTCATGTCATACCCGTTGAGGTAGACCTCAGTCCCTTTGCCATGCTTATGAACAATCGCCATCAGTCATCGTCTCCTGCTACTGGTGCAGCGACGGGGCGCGCCGCGGCTTTCGGCTTCGCCGACTTCACCTGGGTGGCAAGCCCGCGTCCTATCAACGCACGCCCGAACGGATCAGGCACATCCTGTGGAGCCTCAGACGCGTCGAAGCGTTGACCCTTGTAGTTGCCACCTCTTGAGAGGATGATCTTCATGGGATTCTCCATCGGGAACGGCAGAGCCAGACTGCCCGATGGAGTTCGCCAGGAACGTGAAGGTCGCCGGGGAGGCTGGACCCCGCACGGGGGTGCGAATCAGATTTGCCCTTGAGGGTACACGCGAATGGACGGCACGAGGGTCAACCCCCGACGAGAAGCCTCTGAACATCAGGCAGATCCGAGGGTCGCCACACACCCACGTCTGCCCCGGCCTCCGTCAATTCGTCGATCACAATCTTCTGCCCCGGTCGCAGTTTCCCTGTCTCCGCTTTCAACTCACGAAAGATCACAAGTCGACGACGCGGGTGCCACAACGTCAGGTCGGGCCAACCGGGATTCGATTTCCGACTGTCATAGGTGTGGTAATACGACCAGCCACCCATTTTGGCGAGGTCAAGAACCTGCGACTGCCATTCCCTCTCCAACATCAGTCAGCGTCCCCATCTCCCTCTTCTTCGATCTCGATCTGGGCAGGAAGTTCATCCATGTACGGCTGCATCAACTTGACCGCATCCAACCCTTGCTTCTGGGTGAATGTCCGACGAGGCTGTTTCTGAAACTTCTTGACCCACACCTCGCTCGCTGCGACCTTCACACTTTCGTCCGAAGCGATCTTCTCCATCATCAAATCCAGCAGGTCCAATGTTTCCTTCTGAATCTCCGGTTCCACCGGTCTTTGAGGTCGCGGCTGGTCAGACTGATGACGGCCAGGCTGATCCTCGGGATCGTGCCCACGCACCCACAGGTCAAGAGCAACACCGAACCGCATCGCAGCGTTACGGATGGCATCACCGATCAGCACCTTCTCAGGATCAAACTGGCGGGCCAGGCACGACCCGTACCCGATTCGCCACATCCCGCAGACATGCAGCTTGATCCACAGTCCGACCTTCACCCCGTCGGCGTTGTAGTCAAACACCGGCAGACCGGTCGGTTCGTACCCCATCGGTTCCCACCACCACGCCGGGTCAACTTCCAGCAACCGCGAGGTGACAGCACCGTGCCCGACGTAATCAAGGTCCATCCCGGCTTTCGGGAGTTTCCCGACCTGCTCGGGTGGGAACTCGGCCCGCAGTTTCGGGGCACCTGCGGCCAGTTGGACATAGTCGAAATCGGGATCGTATGGGGTCGTCATGACAGCACCACCCTCGGAGTGATCGTCAGCGTGCTCGCACCTAGACCGGGAATGACCTCACCATTGGGGAGATAGATGACCTTGTCATCAACGATCTGAAACAGGTCCGATTCGCGCAACGCTTTGACCGATACCTTCGGCGTCCACGACAAGATGCCGTCCTCAGAATTGTGTGGGGTGATGAGTTCATCATCCTCGGTGGTGTTGAGCATCCATCCGACGAACGCCTCAGCGTCCTCCACCGTAATCGTCGGTTGCCGAACCGTGGTCGACACCTTCCCCGAGGGGAGGACCGTCTGCTGGGCCTGGTCGAGATGTGTGGCCCGATCTTCAATCGCCCAGTCTTCGAGTTTCGTCAGGAAGAACGTGCGTTCACGCTTCTCGCCCGACACGGTGTCATCACGCCACTGCTCGTTGACGTCCAACATTTCCTGAACCGGTTTCATGATCCGTGCCGCTTCACGCTTGGCGAAGTCATCAATCTCGTCGATCCGTTTGTCGTGCTGGCTTGCTTTACGCAGTGCCCACGACAGTTGGTCGATCAGTGGGAACTCGGGGTCGTCGTCGGTGATACGGAAACCCGTTGGGTCTATCGGGGCTTCGTCGTATTCGACCTGGAATGGGTCTTCTTCTAATGCGTCCATGTCCCAACCCTACTAGAACAGGACGCCCTGTGCCAGACGCTCAACGGCGATCTCGCAATACTTTTCTTCAATCTCAATCCCGATAGCACGTCGACCGAGATCCTTCGCAGCACGCAACGTGGTGCCCGACCCCATGAACGGGTCGACGATGATCAGATCCTCGGGGAACAACTGAAGGATCATCTCGCGCAACAACGGGACTGGCTTCTCTGTTGGGTGGAGGCGTTTCAGGCCGTGCCCGTTGGCGTTCACGACACCGCCATGCAGACACCTGAACATCGAGTTGTATCCAGACGTTCGGTTCAACCACGCCAACTCGAACGCTGACCCCAGCATCTTGTCGGCCTCGCGAGACAGTCGTTTGTCCCAGCACGCCCACCGGCCGACGTGAGGCAACAGGTGTGGGGCGTTCTGTGCTCCGAAGATGGCTGCAGGCATGTCGGCGGGGAGCCACCCGAACAGAACTTCGTAGCCCTCCACGGTGTCGTCGCCCGCTATGTCCGTTGGGTCGAGGTCATGGAGAGCCCCACCCTGTGAGGCTCTGTGCGCCCCAAGGTCTATCCCGTAGGGAGGATCGGTTAGAACAACCAGATCGTCGCCAAGGGCGGGTAACACGTCAGCGCAGTCGGCGTGGTAGATCGTGATGCCATCCTCATCGTAATACGGGGTCACTGTTTTCATTCTCCAAATGGTCATCCGAGGTACGCCATCATCAACCGGTGGGACAACGTCCACGGCCCGCCCCGAAAGGGCGGGCCGCTTGGACACACACCTGCACGGATACCAAGCGCACAGTGTTCAACACTCTAGGGGTCAGGCGTATGTTGGCGCAACCCCACCGCCCATGACGAGGATCATGATCGCCCGCAGGATCGGTTGAGACTGCACAACCGCCGAGGTTTGTATCAGGTCACCAACCTTCCACAACACGGCGAACGTGAACACGGTCGCTTGCAGCGGGGTCAACGTGAAGTCGCCAACAAACCCGTTGACAAAATCGAGGAACCCGAGCGCCCATTCCTGAGTGAGCAGAACAGCCCACCCTGCCTGCACCGCGGTACGCACCGCGCCACGAATCTTCATGCGGTCAATGTTGCCAGACACCCAACCGATGAGGTTGAGAGCTACTTCTTGTGCGGTCGCCATAAGCAACCTCCTTCTAGGGATAGACCTACTTAGGTTACGCCCCGATCACCTCAAGACCGAACCAATCTGAACCGTCCGTACAAAACGTCAATGTCCCAGGCGGAGATTCCAACCCAGATTTCTCCGTGAAATAGGCCGACCCGCCATCCAAAGACGGAGACTGCATCCACGTCCGCGGGCCTTCCTGATTGATGACCGTGTGGTGATAGTGGCCCGTCAACAGAATATCAGCATCGCCGATGGGGCGACGACCCTTCATCTGCCCCGCCCACCATTTGATCTGGTCCTTACCTGAGGCTTGATGCCCATGCGCCAGCCCAATAATCAGATTGTCGTGAGCGTACGTCAGTGTCAGGTCTTGCTCAGGTATCTGCCACTTGTAGTTGTGGAACCGCTCAGGGTTCCCGGCCATGATGTCGGCACAATCCTCGAACACGGCCACGTCATAATTGTCGGCCGGGTCAGTGTCGGCACCATCATTCCCACGGTTCTCGCCATGATTCCCACCAACACAATGAACGTGTACCTCTGGGGCGAACCGACCCCACCGGTCCAACAACTCAAAGATCGCCCGTCGCACAAACCGTCTTTGCGTCCGCAGGTTCGAGTCAATCTGGAAGAACTGCCCGGTGTAGAACCCGCGACAGTTCTCAACCAAATCACCCAGACCGTTCACATGCAGCACCGCAGGATCAACTTTGAGACGTTTCAACTCCTTCCACCGTGACTCCACCTCAGCCCCCAGGTTCTCCACCCGCTGCCCCAAGGTTTCGATCCCACCGCCATCACCTTTCCCTGCTTGCCAATCTGCGAGATTGATGTGTAAGTGCGTCCCCGTCATCGACGCCTGTCGTGGGCGTGGCTTCCGTTTCCTTATCGCTTTCTCAAGTTCTTTCAGATCGGCCAGCCGTGCCGACGAGGTGCGTTCCACGATTGTGAGCGCATACCAGTACAACGGTTCGTCTGCCCCAACCATCGTCCACGTCTTGAACTTCACCGGGGGGACAACCATGTGTGTTTCAGGATCGAACGGTGTGTGTAACCGGATCACGTCGTCCCACGCTGACGGCTCAGCCATTAGAGGGGTGTGAAGAATCCCTTTATTCCCATCCCAGTCAAGCGCACCGGGGGTGTGCCCTGCCGGTGGTTTCATTGCATTCGGTTGTTGGTACGGGTTGTTCGCTTTGTCAGCCAGCGACATCTAACCACTCCTCATTCGGGCAATGAGTACATTGACCGGCACGGCACGGCTGAACTTGTTTCGTCTTGACATCATGCCCCTCTTCGATCAATGCTCGCGAAATGTCGATTGTCGTCCAACCCGAACCAGGGGCGAGCATGACGACCAACGCTGCCCGTTCCTCTGGGTCAAGGGAAGCAAGGAGAGCTGACATAGCGCACGCTCTCCCGCCGCCTCGTCTGGGTGGCGGCTTCCTAGCTCTATCTGCCAATGTCATAGAACATCTAAGGGTAGACGTGGATTGCTACGCGAACCCTCATTCGTCGATCGGGACGTCTTTAGTGAGAGGACCGGACCAGTCCACACGACCGAACCAATGTCGCCATGAGCGCTCGAAACGGAACCGTTGCCGCCAGAACCACACCGTCACCTAAATGTTCTCCTCGCCGCTTTCCCAAACAGATGGAACGTGATCCCTGCCCACACACCGATCACCAATGGGGACCGGACGTTATGGTCGAGAGCACGATCGAACGCTTCGGACAGGGTGTCTTTCTTTGACAGTGTCGCGAACACGTCGTAGGCAAAAATGTATGCGGCAAGCCCAACCCATGCCTTGTCCCCATCACTCATTATTAGTCCAATCCATAGACGGTGGCATGACCTTCGCTGAGCAGCATGTCATTGAGGCAATCTGAACCGGAAATGTCGAACAGTCTCCCAAGTGTTCTCCCATACTTCCCCGTCGAAAAGTTGGTTGAGTGCAGGATGACAATGCCGCCATACCCCTCGACCCAATTCTCTACGAATGCTTTCGCTCGCAGACCCTTCGCCTTTTCCACCGCATCTCGGGTACGTGACTCGTAGGCATCAATACCGGCAAGCCTCACCCGCTCCTTGAGCCACACATCAAACCCGAGATCAATAATCAGATCCACCGTGTCCCCATCAACGACACGATGAACTCTTGCTCGCCTGAAATAACGATCACCCGTCATCGCCTACCCCCTCGCTGGGGCTGATTGTAAACGTCGCCACACTTGTCCACTTGTATTCGAGCCAACGCTCCTGATCGGTGGGGACAGCATGACCGACAATCCTGTAGTCATACGAGCCGACAAGATCACGGACACCATCAGGGATCGGCCAGACATGATTGACGTATGGCCTTATACATCCAGCCGGGTACACAATATCCGTATCAAGAATCACAAAATCAGGCTCACCGGGCGTCACCGCATCCCATGTCACTGTGACGCGATAAGCGATCGGTTGCGCTACCCCATGTTCGGAGTCTGCTGAGATATTGCAAACTTGCCCTGACACGGCGACATCAAGTTTGTCAAGGGGGATTGGTTCGCCGGTCGGATGCTGGGATGGCCGGTCGCATCCGATGGACTCAGAATGCGGCGTATCCCAGATCACGTCTTCAGGTGCCACAACATCAAGCACAACGCCGGGAACGAATGTGCCGGGGTCACACACTTCAACAAACAATCCGTGCTGAGGAAGGACTGGCCGGTCGTCGCTGTCGAACGCAGTTATGAATATCAGCCCGACAACTCCGATCCCGATAAACACGAGTGCAGCAATCAACAGCCACTGGTAACGCCTCGTGCGGACAGGGTCATAAAACAACTGATCGAACCACGTCGGATCAATCTCACCGTTGGGCAGATTAGGGGTCTGTCGCACGGAACACCTCCAACGCGTGCAGCCGACCATCCTGCCGACGTTGATGGGACTCAACGGTTGGTTTCCACACCGTCACAGCACGGACGTGTTCCTCCAGCGTCGCTATCCGGTCAACAATCGCTGCGTCGCCCTGTTCGATCTTGTGCGACAGACCATCAAGCCGCTGCGGGATTGTTCCGATTGCCTGACCGACCGGCGAGTTCGGATCAAAGTGTTGATTGTTGTAGGACAACTTCCGCAGTACCCCCCACAGGAACCCGATCACCGGTGTCGAAGCACCGAACACAGCGAGAGCTGTAGCCGCCCAGACCGGCATCCCTCATCGTCCCCCGACATTGAATACACCGCCATCACCGGCAGCATGTAGGACAAGTTGTCCCGCTCCCGACTTGGAAAGTATGCGTTCCGCCGACGTGATGGGGCTATCTAATTTCCCGCCGAACGAACGATAGAAATCAGCGTGACCACCAGGATACGGGGCGTTACCGAACGACAGCACACCACCGTCGGAGGTGACAAGCCAATAGCCGTTCGGGCCGTAGCTGATGATGTCCACCACCGGAGCGGCCAGATCTAGCCCTGACGTATACGCATCTCCCTGATGACTCGCCCCGTTGCGGGCCACCACCAGGCCCGCCGCTGTGACCGTCAAACTCGGCCACGGCATTCCCGGTTCTTGGTTGGTGTTCGTCACAGCGCACTGAGCGACCACTGCCCCGTGGGTCGGGTTCGGAGTGAGAAGGTCGCCGCCCTTGAATACGCTCATCACATAGTCAAACGTCAGTTGATCGGCAGCGACCTTCGTCAACTCGATATGAAGATGATCGGCGTGATCCCCCGCCGCTTTGTTGCCGTACCGCCGCCACTTCACCCACGGATCGGGTCGCAATAGAGTCGTCGTCCCGCCCGTCTGTTTCGAGTCATAAATGATGTATTGCACACCGAGAGCGAGATGGTGATCCGCAAGCGTGTTAGCAAGCGCCCACCCATTATCATCACCAGGGACCGGGGGGTAGCAATCAACACCGCGCCCCGATCCGTGGCTGGATAAACGAGTAGCAGATCCACGGATCGGTCTGCAATAACTTCCCCATCCCCACGGGAACTTCATCTTCGGGAAGAAGGCGAGAATGGCACGGGCGAACGCGTCAGTCCCAGGAAGCGGCGGGCCGACAGTCCCTGCCGCCCCCGTGCAGTCCGATGGGTAGGAGCCGTGCCCGTCGTAGATATGTTCGGTCAGAGGGAGTCCCATGCGTCTATAGGGTACGCAACAATGGTGTCCTCCGCAGGAGATGGCCTACCGCAGTGTGTCGGTGATCTGCAAGAGTTCCCAGTCATCGTTCGAGATCGGCGGTTCATCCGCCCCATGATCGAGGTGCCCAGCGAAATGTGCTCCGCAGTCCAAACGCCGAGATGTCTCCATCGTGTTGATGAACTCGCTGACCGTCGCTGAAACGCCGGTCCATTCCTGCATCAAAATCCCCGGCTTATGGGATTCCTCCTGAAGCCAGTGGATGATCTTGCGGCACACATCGTCCACTCGGAGCCAGGAACGCACCTGCGAGCCGTCGCCGTGAACCTTCAACGGCTCCCCTGTCACATGCGACCACAGCATCTCCCCATACAGCGATGGGCGGGTTTGCCCTGGCCCGAACACGTTGTTGAACCGGGCGCATGTCGTGTGATGGTTCTTCACTGAATCCAAGATCATGTCTTCCTGGCATATCTTCCTCCACGCATACCCGAACGGTTCGGCCTCGGTGATGCGATGGGCAGCAGCAATGGATGACGCGTGGAATACGGGACAACCAGTCTTGTCGGCGTACACAGTCACGAACCCGGCGAGGTCTTCGTCGAGCATCGTCTTCTCTTTCGACACGCCGTGGAGGGTCGCCCCGAGGTTGACGATCTTGTCGGCGCGGATGAGATCCAAATCACGGCAGGTGACGGGATGATCGGTACGCGTATCCCACCCGATCAACTCGAACTCTTGTTCCCAGGATGGAGTCTCATCTTCAATGAGGGAACGCAGATGGGTTCCGATGAACCCGAGGTGGCCGGTAATCAGAACTCTCATGCCTCAAGTGTCACACAGGAGGGGGTCCAGCTTTGTTGTTCTTCTTGCAGGCTCTACACCGCAACATCCAGGGTGGGGTCAAATATCCGGCCAACCGTCTGTCGCAATGCCAGCAGCGTGGACACATGTCAGTGACAGGACCGCCACCGCCATAGAAATCCGCACCGGTTGACGATCCCATGACCATAGTCATGTTGAGGTGGACGGGATCACCGTCGCTTGTAACGTGAACGTCCAAATCTGGCGTCCGTTGTTGTCCCGATTCATGATCGCTGGGGAACCGAAAGTTTCCAACGTCATTGGCCCTTCCGACCCGCCTGACACTGTCGAGTTCGGCGGATATGACTCCACAAGGTTCCACACGTTGTCAATCAGCCCACGCGATGGCCGCGGATCGGGTTCCGCCCCGGCACCATGAGTTGACCGACAGAGCACGCGGACCACGTTCTTCTGAAACGCTGGTAAACCCCCTGCCGATGGTACGAACTTCCCGATCGGGGGGAGCGATAATTCTTCGACCAACGCGACGATTGGCAGCGTTCCCGACACATGCGAGTTTCCCGTTGAAACTGGGAGGATGTGCCCGAACAGAGTCACACCCTTCGTAAGCCGCGTCGAACCGGCAGATAGATACGTCCCCAAATCATCTACAACACTCATGACGACATCAACACCGTTCCGAGGTCAACGATGTTCATTTTCTTACATCGCCAACATTTGATCTCTACACGACCGATCCCGGTCGATGCCATACACAGTAGCGCCGGGTTGTGTCCACGAAAATTGCGTGCATGAATACAATCAGGGTTGATACATCGGATGCGTCTCACTTAACGTGCCTCGACAACACCGCTAAAGCGGCAGCCGTCATCCTCTGCGGATAGACAGAACGGCCATGCGCTTCCACCGGGTCTTTCAAGAACCTGGACTTGCCGCCACCAGGATGAGCATAGTCATCGCGTTCGTGTTGAATCTTCGCGTAATCGTATCCGCGGCCAGCGTCCTTCACAGACGGACCACCGTACGAGATCAACACTTCCATCGTTCGGCTATCTGGGAACGTCAATGGTGACACTTGACCAGACATCACAAGGTCGTGATCTTCGATCGGGACTTCGGCTTGGGTGTGGAGCAGCATCTCACGGCTCTCCTTGACCATCTCGTCCCCCAACTTGCGGACCGTCTCTTTGATGATCCTGTCAAGCTTCGCCTGCGACTCGACCACTCCCGTAACTTGCACTCGAACAGTCATGCCCCCGCGCCCCAGCGTTTGCCCGTGCGGATGCGACTGATCTGTGCCGGAGACACTCCATATTCCACAGCCGCGTCCTTCCCTGAAACGGAACGGTCCTCTCTGATGATACGCACATCAGCCTCCGACAACTTGGACCGACCATGCCGCTCTCGGCTGGCTACCTGCCCCCGTTCTCTGGCATCACGAGCATTGTCGAACAGCGAGCCTTCATATAAATGAGCTGGATTGAAACATGGTTTGTTGTCGCAGAGATGCAAGACATGAAGACCGGGACGAATATCTCTGCCAAGGGCCAACCCGAACGACACTCGATGTGTGTAGACCTTCTGGTCACCGTCCCAAACGTGGCCATACCCCGATGGGAGTCTGGTGTGTGGCCATTCCCAACAACCAGTAGTTCGATCTCTGGTCGCCACTTGGTCTTGAATCCAATTCATCTGCGTGTACATCTCCACATCGTATCGCGGAATTACCACGTCCGCTGACCTGGAGGATTACCCTGATCAGTTTCCTTGGCGATACCCGAACACGACTCGGGCGTGGTGTTGTCCGTCTTCGTCCCACGGGAACTCGATGGATAGGATTGCCGGTTCGGTGCCGTCAGATAAGGTGATCTTTGATTCGGCTGAGAATGTTGACGTGGTGTCAATAACCAGTTTTCCGGTTTGGGTGATGTGCCCGCCGTCGGCTAGGCGAAACTGGTCGCGTTTCGAGTCATACCTACATCGGTATGTGGAGCCGCCACCCGTCGACCACTCGGTGATCCCATAGTACGAAGGCGCGGTCGACAACGATGTGGGTTCCCTGACAACACAAGTGTCGGGCATCAGCGTCAGTAACGCACGATGGATCGCCACTAGCCACCAACTCGTGTGGAGCTACTGGTCAGATACGAATAGCCATCACCTTGCTGTGTGACTTCAGGATTGTCGAACTGCCCACGATTGAACGCAGGCGACGGAACATCCGTGTCGGTGCGGCGGGATTCTTTGTCAGAGATCGACACGCCGCCAGCGAAAACACCCATCCGAGAACCTACCCGGCGTTTCCTAAGTGCCGACGCCAGCTTCTGATATTGCTCCGATCGCTGCCTCGCCTTGATGACAAGATCGTCGACTTCCTTATCAATAAGACGGCCTCCCACGGAAATCGCCTCACACGCTTGCGCGGCTGCTTCATTCGTGGTCCCGGCTGTCGTGACAAGATAGTCAATCTCCTCGTCCCCTAGAAGCTGATCTGTCGTGTCGGTATCACCGATCAGGAACCTGACGGCATCTTTCGGCGACGCCCCAGGATCACCGCTGTACGTCCAATTCACTCCGGTCACAATTGCCATCAGGTACTCACCGCCACAGTGCGAACAGCGAACCGTCCGCTAGTCGAAGAAGTCACAGTCCCAGTGGACTCAAATCGCCACCTGTAATCACCGGCCTCAGTTGTTGTGATGTCCATCGTGTAGACACCGGCCGTGGACGAAGCGAATCCGGTATCGCCGGTGCTGTATGCGGCCACGGCACCGGCGGGGGTTTTCACCAGGAACCGGCAATCCGAACCGGTTGATATACCGGAAGTCGGGTGGGTGACAGTGATCTGTATTTGTTGGACATCGCCTACCGAGCGTGCGGTTGTGTTGGTCGGCATGTAATCAAGTTACCTCTGATGTGCCTACCAGCGTGGACCCTGTGTGGACGACGCCACCCACGAGGGATTCTGAACTGACTGACCCCCCTTGAGTCACAACAGTCGATGTCGCGGACCCATAGGGACCGGCTGTCACCACAACCGTGCCAATCACTGCCGCAACATACGAGGGGTCGTCGGCTGGCGGTATAAACGCCACAGCCATTGTCTTGATGCCAACAGCCAACGCAAGAACCGACAGAGCTATCTGATAATCGACTTGGAGATTGTTGATGGTCGGAGCGGCCGAGAGTGCCTGTAGCTCAACCCGATAATCCACCGTCGGGCTGTGAATTGTTTCCGCCACCGAAACGGTCTGCAACCCAGAGATCTGTCCTGCTGTAACCGTCGGCTGATTGATGGATATCGTTAGCGCCGCGGCTGCAAGCCCGACGGTTACAGCGCCTGTAGTGACAGTCGGGCCCAGAATCGTGGGAGCCGCCGTAAGCGAGTCCAGCCCCACATAGGTGTCTGTGGTGACTGCCGGTTCCCTGATCCCCACAGACACGCTCAGGGCGTCTAGGGCGATTGTGACGCCTGCCCCTGGGTTCGGGATCACTACCGATACCGGTAGGGTTTCCAGCGCTACAGCCACTGCCCCCGGCGCGACTGTTGGCTGACGAATGACCGGTGGGATGGCGACAGCGTCGAGAGCGACTGTGTACCCAACCGCGAGCGACAGGACCGCTGGTGCGGCCGACAGGGTGGCGAGTTCGACCGTGTAGCCGACAGTTGGTTGAAGGATGGAAGGTGCAACAGAAAGGCTGTCCAGTTGGACCTCGTAGGCGAGATCCAAGTTTTGTATTGTCTCCGTGACCGAGAGAACTTCGAGTCCGACCGTGGCTGCATCGACGCTGACTGTTGGCTGGAGGACCGTTTCAACAATCGAAAGCGTTTCGAGAGCGACGGTTACAGACCCGACGCTGATGGTCATCTCGCTGACAGTCGGGGGGACGGTCAGTGTTTCAAGGCTGACCGATGTGACTGTCGTGACTGTCGGGTCGTAGATCGTTTCAGCGACCGACAGAACATCCAGTGCGACGGTCTGGGCGACAGCAGCACTGGCCGGGGTAACGGGGATCGATAGCGAATCCATCGCTACCGTGATCGCACCTGTGGCGATTGTGGGTTGAAGGATTGTCGGCGCTATGGCGAGTGGTGTGTCGAATGTGACGGTCGCTACAGCGGTGACGGTGAGGTTGTTGATTGTTGGTGCGACTGCCAGTGGGGTGTCAAACCCAATCGTTACGGCACCGGGGGTGACTGTCGGTTGGAGGATTGTTGGTGGGGATGAGAGGGCTTCCAACGCGACGGTGACGGCACCCGTCGTGACGGTCAGGTCGAGAATTGTCGGTGGCGATGAGAGGGCTTCCAACGCGATGGTGGATGCGCCTGTTGAAACCGTCAGATCGTTGATCGTTGGGGCGACGGGCAAGACGTTCAACGCGACCGTGTAGGTGACATCGAACGGCAAGATTGTTTCGGCGATGGAAAGGCTGTCCAAGCCGACGAGCGATTCGGCTACGACCGTGAACTCGTTGATCGTTGGGGCGACTGTCAACGCATCCAGAGCGACGGCATATCCGACGGTTAGCTGGTTGATGGTGGGGGCAACGGCGAGTGGCGTGTCGAACGCTACCGAGGTGACTGTCGTGACAGTTGGCTGAAGGATCGTCGGAGCTACTGCGAGCGTGTTCAGCGCCGCTGTTTGGGCGACTGCCGCTGATGCTGGGGTAACGGGGATCGACAGCGAATCCAAAGCCACCGTGACGGCACCGATAGTGACCGTCGGCTGAAGGATCGTTGGGGCAACGGCGAGCGTGTCGAGAGCTACCGTGACAGCGCCTGGAACAATCGTTGTCTGAAGGATCGTCGGCGCTACAGCGAGCGTGTCGAGAGCGACCGTGACGGCACCGGGGGCGACCGTGAAGTTCGGGATTATCGGCCCACCAACCGAGTAGACCTCCATCGCTACAGTGACCGCTCCCACAGCGACTGACGGCTGAAGGATTGTGGGAGCGACAGACAGCGGCGTGTCGAAAGCGACGGTGACCGCCTTCGGGGTGACTGTCAGGTCGTTGATCGTTTCAGGGACAGTGAGAGCGTTTAGAGCGACGGTGTAATCGACGGCTGCGGCGGCTGGCGTGACCGGTACAGACAGCGAATCCATTGCCACCGTGACGACACCGGGAGCGACCGTCAACTGGTTGATTGTTGGAGCAACAGCGAGCGGCGAGTCGAACGCAACTGGGGTGCTCCCCGTCACGGTCGGTTCGTTGATCGTGACTGTCAGAGCGAGCGCTGGTCCAGTGAAGTCACCCTCGTACAGCGACAGGATGTCAGCGTCCGAGGCTGTCGTCTCGATGACGACCATGTCGGAGTATTCGGCTGTGAACGATGCGTCCCCACCAGCCCCGAGGTAGTAGTTGTTGATTTTCCAGTCGTCCGCTGCGTCGTTAACCGCGTTGGTCAAAGTCCCCGAGGCGACTTCCACACCGGACACAAATAGTTCGGCAAGTTTCGTTGCGGCCGTGTATCGGACGGCGACGTGCTGCCAGCCGAGGTTGTCTAGCGACGAACCGAAGTCGTATTCGACGGCCTGCGACGCACCGTCGAGTCCAGATGTGAAGTACAGCGCTTGCGTGATCGGCCCGTCGGATGGTGATCCGAGCCAGAACCGGAATCCGGTCGAACCGAACGTACCGGTCGAAATCATCAGGATGTCGGGATCGTCGGAGTCAGTCGTGTCGGCGGCGAGGGCCGTCACGTTGACCCATGTCGCCAACGTCATATCCGCTGCGTCAGACGCAGGAGTGTTCGCGTCTGCGACTGTCAGGACTTTGCCGCTACTGAGTTCGATTGCCAGTGACGAAGCCTGACTACCGTATGGACCTTCGGCTTGGTATGTCGGCGTACCGAAGATTGATGTCACCGGGTTCGAGTTCGTGGACGAGTCCGCAGGGTTACCGGATGCGTCGTCGAACTTGAACCAGTTGTGAAGGTTCGTTGAACCGATCACAGCGAGCGGGTCGGTGCGTCCCGAACCAATGCCGACGGTCTGACTTGCGGGAGTATTCGTGACCGTCGGGTTCAGGATTGTCGGGGCGACAGACAGCGGTGTATCAAGCCCGACGGTCTGGGCTTCCGCCGCGTCGAGGGTGGTGAGGTCGAGCACCTGGATGCCGAGGAAGTGCCGGTTGCTGCCGGTCCCCGCATACACGCCCATGTCGACGTTCGAGCTGTTCGCGCGGTCGCGGGTTTCGAGTGTCAGGTCGGCGGCGCTGGCGAGGTCGGTGGCTGCGGCCGCCATGTACGACGAATGGAAGCAGTCGTCGTTCGATTGTGCGCCTCTGTTGTACGCGCCTCCCCAGCCCCACGTCAGGTTCGTGCCGTTCGCTGCGAACGTTGACGCCGGAACCTTCCGGGTGGCGCTGCTGCCCGAGTCGCGGTCCCAGTTGAGCCAGCCGATGGCGAGGACGGACAGGCTGCCGCCCGAGTCGTTCTGCACGCCGTCGTTCGTACCGTCCAGCGACAACCGAGAGTTGCCGTCAGCGCGGTAAGTCGATGACAGCGGCGACTTGTACCACGTCGTCGTCCCAGCAAGGTCCGTTGTCTGCGAGTCGGTCGCTCCGTTGTCGACGTGAATCCACTCGGCCGAGGCGGGCAGTTCGATGATCTGCAACGACGCCCGCTGGCAGTTCAGCGTCCCGCCGTCGGTGCCTTCCTGCTCCTGTGTCGCCTCGACGTAGAGCGTTTCGGTGGCGCCGCCTGTCTCCCACAGCATCAGCCCCTGGGCGACACAACCCTGCGCCGCCGTGTTGCGGTGATACGCCGAGGAATACTGCATCGACGTGCCGCCGATGTTCAGGCGTGCGATGCCGGATTGGCGTGAGGCGTCGGTGTTCGTGAACTGCACCGACCACGACACGAGGAACTTCGAGGACGCCGGGAGCACGACATCACCCGACGCGGCGGCGTGCCATCCGCCCTCGTCATGATTCTCAGTCGGGAACGTGATCTTGGACCACACGCCCGACGACTCCAACCACGGCCGTGTTGTGTTGATGTTCGACAGCGCCACCGACTGATTCGACGTGCGTTCCAGTTCGAGGAAGTTGCCGGTGCCGAGAGCGATGATCTGGATGCCTGCGCCATGATCCGCGCGCATGTCGAAGTCGCCTCGGCTGTCAGCGAATGACGAACCGTCGATGCGGGAACCGATCGCCTCGGTGCCTGCCGTGGCGTCAACGATGCCGACACCGAGCGACACCGCCTCCTCAGCACCACCCGCGTTCCGCACATATCTGTGCGTGGTTAGTCCGTGGATGTCCTGACTGGTGCCGTCGACGACAATCGAGTTCGTGCCCACCTCACGAGTCGTGCCGCTGGTGTCAACCTCACCGGTGCCATGAATGACGAGATACCGGCCGATCGTGTCGACCGTTACCTCGTTCGATCCCCACGTCCCGAACCCGCCCTCAGATGTGACGGCGGTGTCGAGACTGAAGTCGGCGACCGCCGTGTTCGACACATTCGTTCGCGCCGCCGACTGGCGGCGGATGAACTTTTGACCGGGAGTGATTGCCACAACGACCCTCCTCTCAGGTGGGAGGGTTCATGTCACATCGTGAAGATGCCGCTCGCGTTGACCGTGACGTTGATGTCGCCGCCGTTCGGTGTGACCGGCATCCCAGATCCGAAGGTGTCGAAGTTGATGATGAGGAGGCTGGTGGCGCTGACCCCAGAATCCTTGTAGAACACGACTTCCTCTGACTGGTCGCCGGTCACAGCGGACCAGGTGAAGTCGGCGCAGTCCACAGTCGCCGTGCCCGCCGCGATTGTCACTGCCATCGAGGTCATGTTCGCCGAAGTTGCGACGATACCGCCCGCAGTGAGGTTGGCGTGGTCAGCGTCGGTTGCCGTGTTCGTTGTGTGGTCTGCTGCGTCGAGCAGAATCATCTTGAAGTTGTCGGCCTCGAAATCGGTTGTGCCGTGACCAGGGCCACCAGCATCCCCAAGGAGTTCCTGCTTCCAGGCGTCATACGTTGCGTTAGCCATTCCCGCCTCCAAAAGCGTGGATAATGGCCGTCACCGCGGCTCGAAGATCTATCTATGTGTATCCGAGGTTACACGGAATCAGGGTTCTGACCGCGAGGGGTCGCCAATGGTACTTGCTCTCGGACGGTCACCCGAGCGATTGTCCCCTTCGGGGCAAGTCCCTGAGCGATCTTCTTCACCTCAGCGTGACGTTCATCAGTGACATCCCGATCCCCGAACGCGTCAAGCAGCGTTGTCTTCGGGACGAACATCTCTTGCCCCGGCCCTGGCGTACCGAACGTAATGGGCGGCGGCTCAGACACAGTGTTCTGCAACGTGAAATGCTGCCCAGCAGCAACATTAGACCGAGATTGCGCTTCTTGAATCCGAATCCACACAGTGTGCGAAACGAGAGCATCACCATTCGAGTCGACATTGATGTAATACGTCTTCGCTCTCCGATTCCGGTTCAGTTCCCCACGGTGATCTTTACCAACCGTCGTCGGGTCGTGATGCAACGCGATCGTTTCCGAACGAATAGTCGGATGATTAATCCGAACCCCTTCAGCCATTACCAGCCCTGCCCCCGGCTCAGAACAGCATTGTCAGCCGCCACATGAGCCGCTATCGCCGATGTGGACGTATTGATCGTACAAAGAATCTGCAAAAAATTTACCGGACCCTGAGTTGACGTATGAACAGTCGGCGACCCGGTACGGCCCGTCGCCGCGGCGACAAGAGACACGAAGTCGGTGCCGTTAACCGATCCCTTCACCTCATAATTCACCTTGGTGGAATCGGCTGTCCACTGCACACCGACTGTGGTGACACCAGGCGAACAGTTGACCTCGGGACCGGTGCCCGTAGATGTGGATGCTTTGTAGATGAGCATTGAGCGCTCCTTGACGAGATGCCTTTAAGGTACAACAGAATCGCTGTTATCCCTTGAACCCCTCGAACTTCCACGTTTCCCTACCCGTGAACTTTCCGTCCTTGTCCAGCTCTCGTTCCATCTCGAACGACGCATCCGTCAACTGCATGAACGTATGATCGTCATACCCATCAGCATGAATCTTGATAGTCGCCTCGACGGACACATTGTCAGCCTGCGTCGGTGTCTTCGCCATCATCGCCTCCTGTGCTTCGTGTGGACCCCACTGCCGGTTGGGTCCAGATCCCGTGGAAATACTGCAACTCGGCGATCGCCCCAGTGAACTGATTGAGCATCCCGTCGATCTGTTGCAACTCGGCGACCATCGCGTTCTTTTTGTTAGTCATCTCGTTGATGCGGTTCTGATGCTCGTCCATACGGAACTTCATTTTTTCCCGCATATCAGAATCGTCAGACATCCCGTACATCGACGCCGATTTCAACAGATCCGAACCATCGGCGATAACGACTTCGTAGCCGAGTCCCTTCGCTATCCCGATGAAGTATTCGCATGACGGGCGTTGAGCCGCGTATTCAGATGTCGCGGCCATGTCGACACCCCAAATACCGATCGTCGGGCGCATTCGCTCGTCCCATTCTTCGACGGCACCGTCAGCATCGGCTTTCCCCCTGCCCTCTTTCCATTCCACCAGCGCCGATTCCAGGGTCGCCATCGCGAAAGCGACCATCCACGACACCGTATTCGTGAAGTATTTCGTCCCGTATTTGACAGTCAGATCGGAAGCCGGGAACCGGACGTTCGTTGGGTAGCCCTGCCACTCGTCAAACGTGTAGTACGGAACCTTGCAATACTCTTTAGCCCACTCGGTATGGACTTGGTCCTTTTCCGAGTCGGCACGAGGATGCAAGTTGAACCATGCCCCGGCGCGATCCGTCCATTCCTCACCGATGACGGTATGGAGATTGTTCATCCCCCAAATCGTCCAAGTATCTTCCATCCACGGGGCTGACCGTCGATGTTCAGTGAAACCGACAATCGCGATCTTGCGTGGTTCAATCTTCTTCTTTGCCATCCATGACAGGCTAGAAGACAGGTGTAACGACCCGCGTAAAGGCACCCCCCTGGGAGGTGGGAGGTGCCTTTACGTTTGTTGTTGTGGTCAGAGGTTCGTTGCCGCTGCGACCGTCACACCAGTGGGCAGTGCTGCGCCGAGCACCCAAGCCACCGAAGACAGTCCGACAAGTGACACAACAGACCCATCTAGCGACGCAGCGGTCGAGAAGGTCAACTGGTTACCGGTCGTCTCACCGATGATCGTCGCAGACGAATTGGTCTGGATAAACGCCGGAAGAGTCGACGTGCCAGGACCGTGCATCACGATCCGCTTCTCGACACCCTTCACCGGTTCAGCCAACGTCCAGGTGTGACCTGCGCCAGTACCAGTCGACTCGATCACGGTTGTGCCGTGGCGAAGAATGGTTGTGGATTGCAGAGCGGACGTGGACGACGCTGCTGCGTCGATCGTCTGCACATGGTCGCGGACACCAAACCTGTTGAATTGAAGTCGTTGTTTCTTTTCAGATGCCATGAAGTTTACTCCTGTGAGCGAGAAGCCGGTCGACCTGTTCGTCCTTCGACCCTCGCTGGACAAGCCCGTGTGACTTGAGCAAAGCGCGACGTTCAGCAATCGTCAGCGCTCTACAAGTCAAGTCAGACCACTCGCCCATCGGGAGGCCATCGTCGTCCGCGTCGGCGGGCCGGTCCTCTGTTTGGATTTGGGGTGGAGCCTGCATGTCGCGGTGCCGTACCCCTGACGTATCAGTCAAGGTTACGAACACACCGCGACGTGCATTCTCCAACATCTTCCCTCGGCCTGGAGGGAGATCAAACTCGGCGAGATCGAGAATGTCACCGGCTTCAATCTTCATCCCAGCGAACGTAAACGGTCGCTTGGCCTGGAAGTATTCATGCGATTCGGCAATCACGGCTGCTCTCATCGTCATTACCTATCAGGCTGCGGCCACGAAACCGGACATGAACAAGCCAAGTCCTGCCCCGATGACACGCTGGTCCCAGTTGGCATTGATTTCGATGCGCTCAGACTCAACGTCCTCATCGCGCCACCGCTTGATCCGACGACCTTCCGACGAGCCGATGTACCGGTTCCACACGAAGGTGGCACCAGAAGTCTGCTGCATTGGGCCGGGGTTCGGGTTGACGTAGCAGAGCAACGCATGGTTGCCTGCCAGACGGCTAATCGAAGCCGTCTCGCCTTCCTGGGCAGTGTTCCTGATTGCTGAAGCGACATGGATGCGGTCCAACCCGAGCACACCAGCGATGTTCTGCATCGTCACGATGGCGGGGCTACCAGAGGAAGCACCTCCACTGATCCGTGCGACAAGATCGGGGTGATTGCGGAGAGCGTTCGCCCCGCGCCGGTTGACCACAAGGTCCATCGGGAGAAGACCAGTGAGATCTTCGACCGCTTCCTGGTAGTCGCTGACGAATCCAATCGGGTCAGACGTGTCGTCACCGATCTCAGTGAAGTCGGTGCCGCCCGTCTTGTCCGTGGTCCAGATGCCGGTGCCGAAGAAGTTGGAAATCCATTCTTCCTCACGCTTCAGCATCTCCATCTGCGTGAGATACGCCGTGGCGTTCTCGTAGGGCGAGTACACGCTGTCGGCGTTGGCGACGGTCTTGTCGTCAACGTCGATGTGCAAAGACCAGTCTTCCGTGTGATACGGAGACTTGCTGGTCGTGTAGCTCGACCCGGCAGAAGCAGCAGCCACGCCACGACGCTGCATGGCTGAGCGAAGGAAATCCGCTGCCGTGAACGTCGCGTACTTGTCTGTCTGGTTGTTGACCGAGATTCGGGGGAACACCTTGTCAGCGACAAAGCTATTTGGTTCCTGCAACGTCGCGACGGAGAACTGCGTGAGCAGAGCGTCCTCGTGAACATCACTGGGGGTGGGCGTAGGCATGACCTACTCCTTTCTTGATCGCAAGGATCAGGTCGTGCCGATCGGCGCAAGGTGGACAGAGATGATTCGTCCGGTCGAGCCAGACGAACCCCCGACACAAGTGCCGATCCGATAGTCGCTACCGGCGAGAGCCGTGGCGTAACCAGCGGTGGACACCGAGACTGCGTCGCCAGCCGAAAGGGTCGAAGCGTCGGTCTTCATCTTCGCCACCATGCCATCGACATAGATCGTCGCCACCGGGGTGTACCCCGAAGCGGTCGAAGAAGTGATCGTACGAACGACCCCGGCAATGGCAGCGCCATCAGTCGGGGTAGTCAATCCACCAGTCGAAGACCAACCACATGCTTCGTACTGGTTGAGGGCAGTCGACGCCACGTATGACGGAGCAGCCATGCCCTGGAGGTTTTCAGTAGCCATGACAGCCCTTCACTTTCCGGCACGGTCAAGCCGCGCCTTTTCGATGTCAGAGACAAGGTTTGGGTTGGCCTGACGGACAGCCGTCAGAGCGTCTTTATACGAGACGCCATGCTCAACCTGATGCGCCCGAGCGAGAGTCACGATCTGATCGACGTTGCCGCCGTCATACTGAACTCCGGTCTGGCCTGATGGCTGTGACAACTGCTCCATCGCTTTCTCAGACTGAGCCTGAGCCGCTTTATGGACGCGGAGCACGGTCTTGTACTCATCGCTGTCTTCACCGACTGACTTGGCGAGCATCTTGAAGACACCACCAATCTCGTCTGCTTCGTCACCGCTATGACCAAGCGACTTAGCGACTTCGCGGAACCTGACCGTGTCGGCCTCGTCCCTCATCTTCGCTATTTCCGCTTTCGCCTCAGCAGCGTCTTCCAACGCCTTGCGAACTGGCTCAGGCAGATCATCAGACTTGGCAAGTTCAGCCGGGTCGTCAATGGTCTGTTCCTCGTCAGCCGTGGCTTCCTTGAGCGCTTCGATCTCGGCAGTGACCTCTTCGGCCTTCGCCACCGCGTCGTCGCGCTCCTTCTCGACCTCGGCGAAAAGAGCAAGCGTCTCCTCGTCGAAATCATCCCTGGTGATCGGCACGGTGGCCTCTCCTTCCTCGGAAGCGGGAGCTTCCAATAGATCTTTCTTCTCGCCCGTTGTAGCGGCGCTCTTGTAGAGAAGCACTTTGGAGCCAGGGTTCGATCCCTTGCCCACACGGTCAATGCGTGTCAAGTCCAAATCAATCAGACGTTTGCTCATGCGTACCTCGCCGTCCCCTCAATCGAGAACTCGGTCTTGTCTTTCTTCGTGCGGTCCCACGCCTCTTCATCGGCGATGTGGAACCCGACCCACCAGCCCCGAGGCATGTGGTCGGCGAGCGCCTTCGCTAGTTCCTCGTTGACGGTCACACCGTCGAACGGGTCGATCGCCAACGCAGCGAGTTTCTCGTCGGTGAACATGACCGACTCGACGAGCACACCGTCAACC
>Ga0255049_10000443_pt1 | contig 25896 bp, 26 predicted proteins | sample JV7_2_3_MG_FD_183615 | JGI IMG/M metagenome (GOLD analysis project Ga0255049, IMG submission 183615) | Seawater microbial communities from Jervis Inlet, British Columbia, Canada - JV7_2_3 | ecosystem: Environmental > Aquatic > Marine > Inlet | place: Canada: British Columbia | collected 2016-10-06
CTTCGAGCCGATGCTGGCCACAAAGTGGCCGGCACCGTTCGATGATGAAGGTTGGTGGTTCGACGTCAAGTGGGACGGCTACCGGGCCGTGGTTGGCCACGACGGTGCCCGAGTCCGCGCTCGGTCGCGAAGAGGTCTTGATCTGACGACTTCTTTCCCTGAACTAAGTCAGCTTCCAATCCCTGAAGGTGTCGTTGTCGACGGCGAGATCGTCGCATTCGACCAGGAAGGTCACCCCTCCTTCTCCCTACTTCAACAGCGAACCGGGTTCGGAGGCTCGGGCACCGGTGCTGACGTCGGGGTCAATCTCGTCGTCTTCGATCTTCTCTTCCGGGGTGTCGACATCACCCAGAGCCCTTATGAAGAGCGTCGTCGTCTTCTCTCGGAACTAGAGCTTCCTTCTCCAGTCGTAGTCCCCGAGCCGACACGGGAGTTCGGGACTGTCTTGTTCGAAGCGGTGCAAGGTCGAGGGTTAGAGGGAATCGTGGGAAAACGACTGGGATCGACCTACGTGCCCGGTCGGCGATCACCCGATTGGCGCAAGGTCTCAGTCCGTCATTCGCTTCGGGCTGTAGTCGGTGGCTATCTGTCTGGGGAGGGAGGCCGGTCAGCGACCTTCGGCTCGATTCTGGTCGGACTCCGTGATGGCCCGGATTTGCGCTGGATCGCGGCCGTCGGCTCGGGTTTTAACGAGGCCTCTCTGACCGCATTCAAGAAGGCACTCGAAGAGCTCGAACGTCCGACGTCCCCTTTCATCAACGACGTCATCGTGCCCCAGGCGCCGGTGTGGGTCGAACCGGGGATTGTGGTGTCGGTGGAGTACAAGGAATGGACCCGCGACCTCCATCTCCGTGCTCCGGTTTACAAGGGCGTTGAGCTCGCCGATCCCGAGACTGTGACCTGGGAGGAGGAGGGACCGGGGTAGGTTTGGTAGATGCTCGAGAGCACATGTGCGTGTGAGGCGGTCCTAACCGGCGAGGACCTCGACGCCCTGGTCGCCGACGGTGTGGAGCACTACGGCTCGGTCCATCCCGAGTTGGGCCTGAACGAGACCTCGATTCGGAATTACTTCGAGGCAGAAGCCCGCCTGGATGGCCCAACCGGGCGTCTCGACGAGATCGGCGAGATCACCATTCGTCGGATAGAGCCGGCTCTGCAAGAAGACGTAATCGAATTCTTCGACCGTCGCGCCTTTGCCGGCAACCCGCAATGGGGCATGTGCTACTGCATGTTCCATCATGTCGGCGGGCGCTACGCGGGAGAGTGGCCCAAACGGACCTGGCAGGACAACAGAGCCGACCTGTCGCTGCGAATCGACAACGGAACGACGACGGGCGTCGTCGCCTATGTGGGCGGGCACCTTGCCGGATGGTGCAATGCAACCGCGCGATCGGCCTTCCCTTCGCTCACTGACGGAGAGGACGACGAAGTTGGCTCCATCGTGTGTTTCGTGGTGGCGCCTCCATATCGGGGTCACGGAGTGGCGCGGTCTCTCCTCGATGGCGCACTCGATCTGCTGTCAGACCAGGGGAGAACTGTCGCCGAGGCATATCCGGTAGTCGAGGCGCGCAGCAGCGCATCTGCATACGTGGGAACACTCCAGTTGTATCAGGACGCAGGCTTTGACGTGACTTCCCAGGAGCCCCTGGTGGTCAGGAAGAGTCTGACCTAGCCGGCCTTGGCCTGTTTCTCCTTGGTGGCTTCGACCGACGCCTTCAACGCGTCGAGCAGGTCGACGACCTTGGTGGGCTCCGGAGAGGAAGTGGCAACAATCTCTTCGCCGGCAATCTTCTTGGTTGCCAACTCCTCGATTGCCTCCCGGGTTCGATCGACATAGTCCTCGGCGACGAATGGCCTGGTGAGGTTGTCGATCAGCGAGGCCGCCATCTCTACTTCCTCGGGCCTGATTTCGACCTCGGCTTCCATCTCCTCGAACTCCGCCTCACGCAGCTCGTCGGGCCAGAACATGGTCTCCATCACGATCATCCCCTCCCTGGAGCGAAGGGTTGCGAGCTGCTGCTTTTCCCTAATCGAGACCTTGGCGATCCCAACCCTGCCTTTCTCGGCAAGAGCCTCCTCGAGGATGCGATAGGCCTTGATTCCGGTCTGTTCGGGGGCGAGGTAATAGGTCGACTTGTACATCATTGGATCGATTTCGGACTCGTCGACGAACTGGACGACGTCAACGAGCTTGTTGCCTTCGGGGTGAGCCGAGGCAAGCTCCTCGTCGGTGAAGACCACGAAACGGCCCTTCTCGAACTCGTACCCCTTGACGATGTCGTCCCAGCCGACTTCCTCGCCGTCAGCCTCGGCCACTCGTTTGTATTTGATTGCCGAGTGGTCGGTCTTTCGCAGCTGTTTGAACTTGGGAGTCTTGTTGTCGGTGGCGGTGTACAGGCCGACCGGAATCGTGACCAGCCCGAAGTTGATGGCACCTTTCCATATGGCTCGTGGCATGCGGACGAGTCTATGCGGTGTCCGAGACAGGAATTCGAACAAACACCACTGTCCCGTCTTCGAGATTCGACTCGATCTGGAGAGACCCACCGACGAGTTGAGCTCGCTCGTGCATTCCCATCAAGCCCAGACGACCTGAGCGCAGATATTCCCCCGGGGACTTGGGCACCGGAAAACCGCTGCCGTCGTCGCTCACCATCAGATCGGTGAGGTCATCCTCAAAGGAGATCAGAACTTCGATCCGGGTGGCCCCGGCGTGCTCCTGGGCATTGCGCAGTGCTTCCTGGCCGATTCGATAGAGGGCGACCTCCGTCTCGGCGCCAAGCCGCCGGCTCTCACCTCTCACCACAAGGTTCGTCTCGGCATCTGAGAAGGACTCGCTGTCCGTGATGAGCCATTCGAGGGCGGCTACAACTCCGAGATCGTCGAGCAATGTTGGTCGCTGATCACGGGCGACACGCCGAAGATCGCCGAGAATCTCCGAAGCGCTCTCGTGGAGGTCGCTCGTCCAGGCGGACTCCGATCCCGAGTGACCCTCCAGGTTGCGAACAAGGATTGCGAGATTCTGTGCCGGTCCGTCATGAAGGTCGCGGGCAAGGCGTCTCCGCTCCTCTTCCTGAGCTTCGGTTACCAATTTGATGTATGTCGAGAGCATTGCCTGCTCCTGCTCCAGCAGCATTAGGTTCTCAACGCGGGCCGCGAGTTGGTTGCCCACAGCGGCCACGAAGTCGTGAATCTCTGGATCCCCGAGGTCAACCTTGCCCCCCAGGACGATCAGAAAGCCGGCCAGGTCGTCTGACGCCGCCGGGACCTCGATTGAGCTCCGGCCGCCGTCGTGGACTGCTGTCTTCCCCTCGCTGTGGGGATCCTCTCTACCTGAGATGACATCTGAGAGCTCCGAGGCGGGGTGATGGGTGACGCTCACCACTGGCTCGGAGTGCTCTTCCCGCCAGAGCACGAATCCAGCGTCTTCGATTGCCACCAGGTTCACCAGTTCGGCCAGGACGGCGGTTACCGCCTGAGTTGGAGTCCTCGCTGACACGGCAACTTCGGCGAGTTCATTGAGGGTTTCGAGTCGCCGAGCCGCGGCTTCGGCTCGCTGACGCTGCTTGCGTTCGCTCTCGACAGGAAACGCCATCACTATGCCCATGCCGATTACCACTGCGATGAAAACGAACTCAAGCACCCACTCGAAGTCTTCCATATGCCATATGGGGACATTTATCGAGGCGAGCATCCCGGCCCACAGACCGGTCAAAACGCCGCCTTCCCAACCGTAGATGAGCCCGGCATAGGCAACTGGGGCGAGATAGAGGATGACAGGGATGTGGTGTGCAGCAGGAAGGGCGTCCCAGACGCCGAGGGGGATCGCTCCAGCTTCGAGTGCAATGTGAACAAGGCTGATCAGGAGCACGGATGCCTGAATGATCCAGAAAGCCGGCTCCCCAAGACGACGGCCGAAACCCCGCCTGAAACGAACAAGGACAGGCTCAGGGACATCGAGGGCGCGACTCATCACAGTTCGTCCAGAAGCAGCCAGCCTTGTCGGAGCCCGCGGATGACTGCCTCGGTGCGTGAGGCCACACCGAGCTTTTCGAATATGTGACCCAGGTGTGTCTGGACCGTCCGCGGGCTCACATCGAGATGAGTGGCGATCTGCTTGTTCGATTGCCCTTGCGCAGCAAGTCTGAGAACCTCATCCTCTCGATCGGTCAGTGGTGACTCATCTTCGCTGGTCGACCCGTCGGCGCCGGCGATGAGGCTCTCAAACAGAGTCCGGGTGACCTTGGGGTGGAGTACCGACTCGCCGGAATGAACTGCCCGGATAGACCGAACCAGTTCAGCCTCACCGATGTCTTTGAGGAGATATCCGCCGGCTCCAGCTTCGAGCAGGGCTCGCACATATCCGTCTTCGTCATGAACCGTGAGAATCAGGACGGCAACCTCGGGGAACGCCGACTTGACCTCGCGGGTTACCTCAATGCCGGTGAGTCCAGGCATCGAGATGTCCACTAATGCAACGTCGGGCCTGAGCTCTTCGATGAGCTCGACCGCAGAGATTCCGTCTTCGGCGGCGGCGACCACCTCGATGTCCGGGTGCTTGGCGAGGAGCTCGGTAGTCCCCTCTCGAACGAGGGCGTGGTCATCGGCGATAACCACGCGAATCGGATCGGCCATCCGCTAATCCTAGGGAACGTTTGGTGATTTCGGGACCAGTCTGTGTATCTGGCGCACGGCCGTTACGCCAAATTGCGTACCCGTTCCAAGACGTTCGACCCTGCCACCAACCACGGATAAGGGGTTGGATGAGTAGTAGGAAGTCGGTGCCAAGAGTGGCCCGACAACATCCAGTCAGGAGTAGAAATGACACTCAGAAAAACACGCTCCCTGGTCTTGCTTTTTGCCGCATTTGCCTTCGTTCTGGCGGCCTGCGGTGGAACCGCAGGCGTTACCGTCGATGAGGGAGCGGAAGACCACGTCGAGGAGGAGGCCGCTCATGAGGAGGAGGCCGCTCATGAGGAGGAGGCCGCTCATGAGGAGGAGGCCGCTCATGAGGAGGAGGCCGCTCATGAGGAGGAGGCCGCTCATGAGGGGGAGGCCGCTCATGAGGAGGAGGCCGCTCATGAGGAAGAGGTCGCCCATGAGGAAGAGGCCGCGCATGACGAAGAGGCCGCGCATGAGAAAGCACACGCTTCCGAATACGCGTTTGGCGCACCCGGCCACGCCGAGGATGCTGACAGGATCATCGACATAAGTGCAAACGACGACTTCACCTTTAACCCCGGCAAGATTGACGTCAATGCAGGCGAGACAATCACATTTCGGGTGGTCAACACGGGCGTTCTCCCTCACGACTTCACGATTGGTGACGAGGAGACCCAGACCGCACACGCGGCCGAGATGGCCGAGATGATGGCGAACGGCGACATGATGATGCATGACGACCCCAACGCCGTGGTCCTCGCGGCCGGTGAGACCAAGGAGATCACCTGGGTATTCGACGAAGACGGATCGGTACTGCTTGGGTGTCACCAGCCCGGGCACTATGCAGCCGGAATGGTCGGAGAGGTAACGGTCACCTCGTAGAAGGGTCAACTAACAACAGACTCACTGAGGGCGTGCCATCCCCGCCGGGGATGGCACGCCCTCGGTTGGGTTCGGGGTTGCTTTGGTTGTTGGCTCGATCCTCTTCTGGCTCACCTGACCGCGCTGAATCTTCCTCTTGACCTTCCAGTTGACTGGAAGGTGTATAACTAGAGGAACGAACTTCTTCGGATAGGTGATTCATTTGATTTCTGCAGTACTCCCTCTCGTTCTCGACATCGACGGCTGGGGCCACATGGGTGGCGGCTGGGGTTGGGGCATGGCCGTTATGGGCTTGGTGATGATGATCTCCGTCATCGCACTGGTCGTATGGGCGATCGTCTCCTCATCCCGCCGGCCCGTCGAACCGGGTCGCTCCGGCGACCGGGCCCAGGCCCTTCTCGATGAGAGGTATGCGGCCGGTGACATCGACCGCGATGAGTACCTCGAGCGCAAGGGTGACCTGGAACGATGACCGCCCACGACGCCCATGTTGAGCACGAGGCCCATCAGGAACACGCGATGGACCATGGTCACGAAGAGTCGATGCCGGCCGAGCACACCGCGCATGACAGGTCTTCTGGAGATCACGGCGGTCACGACAAGCATGAGGGGCACTCGCCGGAGATGTTTCGCGACCGTCTCCTGGTCAGCATCCTCCTCACCATCCCGATCCTCTATTTCTCCCCACAGATTCAGGACTGGTTCGGGTTCGAGGCAGTGTCATTCACGGGCAGTGAATGGATCACCGCGATCCTCGGCACCATCCTTTATGTGTACGCGGGGAGCGTCTTCCTGAAGGGCGGCTACCGCGAGATTCGGGACCGGCAGCCCGGGATGATGACCCTGATCTCCATGGCGATCTCGGTCGCCTACTTCTACTCGCTTGCGGTCTCCTTCGGGCTCGATGGCGATCCGTTCTATTGGGAGCTGGCGACACTTCTCGTTGTGATGCTTCTCGGTCATTGGATCGAGATGCGGTCGGTGCAGTCGGCGTCGAATGCTCTCGAGCACCTGGCTTCGATGGTTCCCACCGTGGCCAACAAAGTCGTTTCTGGTGACGTCATCGAGGTCGAGGTCGCATCGCTCACCGAGAACGACATGGTTCTGATAAGACCCGGTGACCAGGTGCCCGTGGACGGTGAGATCATCGATGGGGCGTCGAGCTTGAACGAGGCGTTCCTCACCGGTGAGTCCCGTCCGGTTTCGAAGGAGGTTGGTGACGAGGTAATAGCCGGAGCCGTCAATGGCGAGGGTGTGCTGACGGCCCGGGTCACACGGACCGGTAATGCGACGACCCTGAGCCAGATCATGCGACTGGTCGAGGAGGCACAGGCCTCCCGCAGCCAGTATCAGGTTCTGGCGGATCGGGCCGCCTTCTGGCTGACGATCATCGCCATCGGTGTCGCGGTCCCGACCTTCGTGATCTGGGCTGTGTTCGGAAGCGAGGGAATCACCTTCGCCGTGGCTCGCTCGGTCACGGTGCTCGTGATCGCCTGCCCGCATGCTCTCGGACTGGCGATTCCGCTGGTCAATGTGAACGCGACCGGTATTTCTGCTCAGAACGGAATCCTGGTCAGAAACCGGGAAGCCTTTGAACGAGGCCGTGACGTGAGCCTGGTGGCCATGGACAAAACGGGCACTCTGACCGAAGGGAAATTCGCCGTATCCGGAGTGACGGTGGCGGTTGCCGATGAGGACCGGGTGCTGACCCTTGCAGCCTCTTTGGAGAAAGTGTCCGAGCACCCGCTCGCCGAGGCGATTGCACAGGAAGCAACGAGTCGAGATTTGACCGTTCCAACGAGTTCCTCGGTGACAGCTGTCCCGGGACGGGGGCTGGAGGGTGAAGTAGAGGGGGAGCTGATCCGGGTGGGTCGACCCGAATGGGCCCAGGAACTTGGAGTGCGGATGCCGGATGCCCTGGTTTCCTCTCTCGCCAACGCCGACGAGCGTGGCGAGAGCGCGGTTGTCGTGATGAACGAGAGCGATGGGCTCGCCGTGATCACCCTCGCCGACCAGGTGCGGCAAAGCGCTCCAGTCACTATCGAGTACCTACGCGGTCTCGGCGTGACACCGGTGATGGTCAGCGGTGACGCCGAGGCCGTCGTTGCCACTGTCGCTTCGGATCTGGGCATCGACCGCTATTACTCGAGAGTCCTCCCCGAGGACAAGGCCCGGATCATCTCCGAGCTCAAGGCCGAGGGGGAGATCGCCTTTGTCGGTGACGGGATCAACGATGCCCCGGCCCTGTTGGCGGCCGATCTGGGGATCGCCATCGGTGCCGGGACCGATGTCGCGATCGAGTCGGCGGATCTGGTCCTCATCGAGGACGACCCGTCCGACGTCGCGCGAATCATCACCCTGGCTAGGGCTACTCATAGGAAGATGATCCAGAACCTGGCCTGGGCAACCGGGTACAACGTTGTGGCCATCCCTCTTGCGGCCGGAGTCGCGGTATCGGCGGGGATTCTTTTGTCGCCTGCGATTGGGGCCCTGTTCATGAGTCTTTCGACGGTCATCGTTTCGTTGAATGCGATGCTTCTGCGCCGAACCGATCTGACCTTGACATGAAGGCAACTCGACGCAGCTTTCGCTTGTGGTGGCCCTTGCTGGCTGCCGGAGCGATTCTCCTTGTCGCGGCGTGCGGGCCGACAACGGTCGCGGGCCCGGATATGCCGGTCCAGGATCCAGTCTTTGTAGCCGCCGGGGAACCGCTTTATGCCACCAATTGTGCCGAGTGTCACGGTGAAGATCTCAGGGGGACCGACCTAGGGCCGTCACATCTGTCGATCGTCTACGAGCCGAGCCACCACTCGGATGGGGCTTTCGCAGTCGCAATGCTTGTGGGCACTGCCCAGCACCATTGGCCTTACGGCGCCATGGAACCGGTCGAAGGTCTCTCCGACGAGGACATCATTTCCATAATCGCCTACGTAAGGGAGATCCAGAGGATCGAAGGCTTCGAGGCCTACCCGCCGGCGTGATAGACCGTCGAGCTTTCAGGCTGATTCATCGACGGCGAATGGACAGGCCACGCCGACCTCGGGCCCGGTTCTGACGTACCGGCCGTAGTAGGTATCGATCGTGTTCAGGTCGACCGAGTCGAGCCTCAGCATCCGTGTCCACGAAGTCACGACCACCGGATCAGAAAGGTCCGACCTCGGGGCCACGAGGATGTGCCCTGGCTTCGACCGTGCATAGTCCTGCAGGGAGGTCAACTCTGTTTCGGGTAGATCCGGCTGGTACTGGATGACCACCGTCCCGTGCTCGAGGTTGTGCACCTGGAACTGGTCGGGGACCTCGGTTGCGATGATCCCGCACGGAACCGGGCTTTGTGCATGTTTGCCGCTGGTTGCCGGAGACGAGTTGTAGACGGGGGGCGCCTCGCCCGCTGCGAGATGATCCCCGGATCCCATGTTGGGGAATGTCTCGACCCCAGCCAGCTCCTCAGGCTCCGGACGAGTTACGACAAAGACGATGACCGCGGCGATGCCCAAACCGATGATGGAGAAGATCATCGTCCGACGTCGCTTCTTCTTCTTGAGCGCCGCCTCGCGGCGCTGCTGTCTTGTGGTTGACTTCTTACCGGATCCCGTCATCGAACTTCCTGTTCACCCATGACGTGACCGTAATCGCGAACTGAACGTTTGAATTCAGCCCGATGAAACCTTCAAAGAGACCTCAGTCCCACAATGGACATCACACAAACGTCGATCCTGTCTTCTCGAGAGAACGTAGATTGACGTCGCTGCAAGCAGCTGATACCCCTGCAGCGCGATGAAGACAGCGTCCCGCGTCGAGATCGCGTAAATGAGGAGCAGAACCGCTGAGAGGCTCCAGACCAGATAGGCCCAGAGGCTGACCCCGGCTGTGCACTTCGCCCGAACTAGATGACCTATCTGGGGAAGATATGCCAAAGCGACCATTGCGGTACCAGCAAATCCCAGCCATTGGAAGGACATTTTGGTCTCCAAGGTTTACGATCGATCGCTTCAGACAATCACCAATGTCGTGGTGGTGGCCGAACCGACCATGACCCCACCATCGGTCAGTTCGACTCGTCGTCCTAGGGGCAAAAGCCCCAAAACTGCTTTGAGTGGCGCCTGTGGGCTGGCACGGGCGCAGTTGGGTCAGATGAGCGGCAGCCTCGGCTGACACTCGTGCAAGTGGACTTGACTTTCCAGTCAGGTGGAAGACGGGTCGGACTCATCCATGATCAATGTCTAGTCCTTGTCCGAACATCGAAGTCTGATGCTTTCTGTTGCCCGAACGCAATCCTCCGATATTCGTCGGCAGTTACTGGTGATGTAAAGCGGTCACAGTTTGCACGACCGCCCGCGTTTCTTCACAAGCTCATCGAGCTTGCAGACGAGAACGCCGAACCCGGCTGACATCCCGGCTCGACATAACATGTCTCGAGAAGGTGGGTGATGGCAGAGAACGGCGACAAGCCGCTGAGCAGTGAAGATCGAATCCGGATGGCTCGCGAGGCTTTCGAGAAGAGTCCCGAGCCGGACGAGTCGGCTGCGCCGACCCCCGACGACGTCATGGACGCAGTACCCGAACAGCCGGACAGTGGTCCGACAGCCGAAGAGTCCCGCGCAGACACGGCAGGCGCGGAGGCGCCGTGGCAGCCGTCGCCAGTCACCGAGCCCACAGCCGCCGAATCGATGCCCGAGCCGGATGTCGAAACTTGGGGCCCGCCCGACACGCCGATGCCGCCGCCGGAACCGCCCCAGCGACCGTGGTACCTGCGGAGGTGGGTGAGGTTTGCGGGAATTGCGGCGGTCGCGCTCGGCTCGGTTCTTTATGGTGCGCTGACCGAGGTGCAACGGGACGAGTCCGGTGAGATTGTCGAGTCCGGCACTATTGGTGTGTTTGAAGCCCGGGTTGGTGACTGTCTTCTCGAGCCGCTCGGCGACGAGAACATTTCCGAGTTCGAAGCGGTGCCTTGCGGAGATCCGCACCATCTCGAGGTCTATGCCCTGGTGGATCATCCCGGTGGGTCCTCGGCGGGGTACCCCGGTGAATCCTCGTTGGTCGATTGGGGCAGTGAACAGTGTTATGAGCGTTTCGAGGGATACGTGGGTGCCTCCTGGGAGGCCTCCCTGGACCTCGACTACTTCCTCGTCTATCCGATCGAGGAGGCTTGGTCCGACGGAGAGCGCCGCGTGTCATGCTCTGTCGTGGCTTTCGTTGAAGGTGACGAACTGACTGGATCGATGAGCGGTGTCGGCTCAACGGCAGGGGAGGACCACTTGGGGTTCATCGACGTGTTTGACCTTGGCAGAGGTGACTGTGTCGATTTCGGCTTGGGGGACGACGAGATACAGGAGCTTGCTTCGAAATCGTGCGAGGGCTTGCATGACGCCGAGGTCTATTCGTTGCCGATCCATCCGGCCGTTCCCACGGCACCCTTCCCGGGGGAAGACTCAATACTGGAGGTAGGGGAGACCATGTGTGGCGAGGAGTTGAGCGAATTCGCCGGATCTTCGATCGAAGCGTCCGACGATCTCACCTTCTTTCTCCTGTGGCCGACTGAGGAATCATGGGACTTTGGTGACCGTGAATACGTCTGTTTTGTGTGGACAGCGAGCGGTAAGCAAATCGTAGGGTCGGTCGGTCCAACTTCCTGAACCAAGCCCTGACTACCAGCGAACCCCACTTCTACACTCGCTCAACAATGGGACCCCAGGTGCGTTACGCCCAGACTGTCGATGACGTCAGCATTGCCTACTGGACATACGGCGAAGGTCCCGTGTTGGTAGAGACTCCGTTGATCCCATTCAGCCACATTGAGATGGAGTGGGAGAACCCTCACATTCGTCGCTGGTATGAACGCCTTGGGCAGACAACCACGGTGGTCCGGTATGACGGTCGGGGCACGGGTCTGTCACAGCGTGGTGTCGCCGATGTGTCTCTTGAGGCGCATGTGCGGGATCTCGAGGCCGTTGTTGATCAACTTGGGCCTGAGCCGATCTCGCTAATGGGCGTCTTTCACGGTGGTCCACCGGCGATCACCTATGCGGCGCAGAATCCGGAGCGGGTGTCGCATCTCGCTTTGTGGTGCGCTTACGTCACGGGTGCCGAGTATTGGAAAGCAGCGCAGGCTGAAGGTCTGAGAGCTCTTCGCCAGACCGACTACCGATTGTTTCTGCGAACTGGAGCCCATGAACTGATCGGATGGGCTGACGACGACCAGTCGGACCTCTTCGCCCACATCATGGAACTGTCGGTGGAACCCGATGAGGCTGACACGCTGCTCGCCGCGACGAGGGACTTCGATGCCACAGAGTTTCTGGCGGGCGTTGATGCACCGACACTGGTCATCCACCGCCGTGATCTGAAGTGGCTCGATATCAGCCTGAGTCGATCGCTCGCCTCGAACATCAAGGAGGCTCGCCTTTCGGTGATACCAGGCCGATCGCCACTTCCGGCAGCGGGTGACATCGAAGCCGGCGCGCACGCCATTGCCGAGTTTCTCGGTCTGGACCTGCCCCCGGATGTGGAGGCACGCCCGGAAAGAGCGTTCACGGCGGTGCTCTTCACCGACCTGGTCAACCACACTGTGATGATGTCGACGCTCGGCGACGAGAGAGGCCGAGAGGTGCTGCGTAATCACGAGCAGATCACACGGGCCGCTCTCAGCGAGCATGGAGGAACATAAGTCAAGACCCTCGGCGACGGGTTCATGGCATCTTTTGAGAGCGTCTCCAGGGCAGTCGAGTGCGCGATCTCACTCCAAATGAGCGTCGACGCATACAATTTGACCAACTCGCCGCCTCTCTCAGTCCGGATCGGACTGAACGCAGGGGAGCCGATCCACGAAGACGGCGACCTGTTCGGCACCACCGTGATCCTGGCATCGCGAATAGCCCAGAAGGCGGCAGGTGGAGAGATCTTGGTTTCCAACGCGGTGCGGGAATTGGTCAGGGGAGGACGTTTTTCCCTTGTCGACCGCGGCGGCTTCACGCCGAAAGGCCTTGACCGACAAGAGCACATTTGGGCTGTCGACTGGCCGTAGGACCTGTGGATTGGGCGATTGTGCCTCCGACAGGACTCGAACCTGCGCACCCGATTCCGGAGACGGGTTCTTGCATCGGCTCTATATCATCACAAAAGCCCAGGTCAGAGGCTCGGCCAACCTCTTTAACCTGACACCCGGCCCGGTTGCGTATTTTGAGCCTTCCGGTGTTGGACAGATTGCTTGGGAGGGCCGCTCGCCGTGTGCCGATATCGAGCGGGTGCAGGACCAACATGAGCGAGGACTGCGATACCTCAAGATCGAGGTGACAGCCGACGAGAATCACCTCATGCTGAGTACGCCCAAGGTCGTAGAGAACAGCTTGGCTCCTGGCGAGGTCGTCGAATGGACTGCATTTGGAATCAGATCCCTCGACTCCCGAATTGCCTACGTTCCCGTACTCATTGGGGCTGCGATCGGCTTTGCGATCCATCTGACGACTGGGATCCTGAACAATGCGCTGATGATTGGACTCGGCTGTGGGGCGGGGTTTCTCATAAATCTATTGAGGGAAGACAAGGCGCTGCGGACCGAAAACGAGCCTGGAGGGGCCCAAACTCGGCTCGTCCTGACATCCGATCGGTTGCTGATCATTGGCCGACCACCCCTGTTCGGCTTCACTTGGTCCCGGATCGAGGGCATCCTTCAACACAGAGACATAGCGTCGATCTCGCTGACAACTCAGAGCGAAGGTCACAACCACCACCACTCCACACCCACCCGAAAGGAGCGCAGGTTTCTCATCGTTGAACATGCCACCGGCGAGTCTTGGGGGTGGGTCGTAGTCAAGCCACAGGGAACCTTCCGAGCAGCCCATATATAGCGCGATAACCGGCTGGGAGGGATGATTCAATACCGAGCGGGTCCGGATGCCGCGCTACCGGTTCTTGATCTGCGCCCCCGGCAGGACTCGAACCTGCGCACCCGATTCCGGAGACCGGTGCTCTATCCCCTGAGCTACGGGGGCGGGGATGTGGGAATCCTAAATGGTGGTGGGACTTTCCCCGTATCGGTCTGACCGGACGGGTGTTCGGCTTGGTGCTACCGGAGCCATGTCGGAGCAATTTGAGGCGTTCCTGATCTGAGACGGCCGTCCATAAGTGCCGATCGGGTGCGGTCTCAGATCTGGGCGATTGTGCTCGGGATCGAGTGATCGGCGCTAGCGAGTGTGGCTTGTCTTTGGTTCATCCGGAACAGGGGTTCCCGCAGCTTCGCTGGAGGGCTCGAGTGTGTACCTACCGCTGCGCTAGCTCTGGTGTGACCTCTTCGAGCCCAGAGACGAGCCGACCGGCAACACCTGCGAACCGGCGCACATCTCCGACGACGAGAGGAACGGTCTTGCCTTCCTGGCCTCGTTCCGTCTGCTCGGTGAACCTCTGGTCGACGAGGCCAAGGTTGTGGCCAATCACATGGCGAGTATGGACGTAGACATCAAGGAGTCGGCGTTCGTCCTCGGCCAGATCCCGGAGCAGTTCGACCCCGAGATCCAAGTACCGCTCAGCTGCCCGATCCTGACTCTGGAAGGCATTACCTTCACTCCGCTTGAGCAAGCGCTCTCGCTCCTCGCCTTTGTACCGCTGATCAACGACGAAGCGATAGACGACCTTGAGATACGTTTCCAGCGCGGTGAGGACATCCTCGTGAGCGTTGCCAAGCAGACGCCAGCCCATCTCCCGGTCCTCAACGTCCTCGGCGAGATCAAGCTGACGATCTATCAGTTCAACTTCTCGGCTGAAATGGACTGCGAGGTTTGCGGCACCACAGTCAGGACAGAAGAGTCCGATTGCGTAAACGCCGTATTCTCGCCCACAGCGATCGCACACAAGCTCTCGCAACAAGTCCTCGATCCATGCCCGAGGACGGGAACGACTACTCCCTTCAACTTCCATCGAGATCCCGAAAAGCCCCCCGCTGACCTTGCGGTTGAAATCCTGCGCCATGCTCTGCAACTCCGTGGCTGTGTCTCGCTCCGCGGCCCAGCCGACCTGGTCTAGTACGTGCTCGAGGTCATCAGGACACAACCAGTCGTCGTCTTCAGCGTCAGTACCGCAGTACGGACACGTCATGCCCGCTGATTGAGGCCCGCGCCGCATGCCAGGTAGCTGGTCCGGAATGGTCTCGGGTGCATCTCCCAGCAGAGAAAGGCCCGGACGACAGTCAGGATTAGGGCAGCACCGCCGGACCTTGCCGGTCGGAGTCGTGGGCAAGGGCACGGACAGTTCGAAAGTTCCGTCCGGCCCCATTTTCCCGAACTGACGCAATTCATCCCAGTCCATGAGACCTCGATAGCGACTAGCCAATCACCCTACCCAGCGTCGTCCTCATGAGCCTTCGAACGGACTGCTCGGTCGAGTCAAATGGATTCACGAACAGTTCCGTGCGGCACCGTGTTATTGATCTGCCCAGTTCTTGTCGATCGGGCTCCATAGAGTTCAAGATGACCACAAGAGACTCGGTTTGTTGGGAAGCTGGCAGTGAACTCAATGAAGTGGACCGTGACGAAGCCAGAGGGAGGTGAGACAAAGAGCCTCGCTCTCGCCGATGCTCGGGCGGAGGTGCTTGCCCAGAAAGCGATCGTTCTCGCGGTCTTGGTGTTCACGATCCTCGCATAGGCTTCGGTGCTCGTAATGACCTCTTCATGACTTGTGACGACTTCAAGGTGTCGGGCAACGACCAGCCTGAAGACTGCAGGCCTGCCTCCGGCTAGCCGGCTGAGGAAAATCTGAGACTTCTGGCGCCCGCCTAGCGGCGAATGGGGCTACGCAGCGATTGGGAAACATTTACTGACCCAGAACTCCGCACTAGAGGCACATACGAGCGGCTGAAATCGGCCGGTGCTTGTCTTAGCTACTCGTGGCGTCCTGGCAGCCGGTGCCGGTGATGACGACCCTCTAGGCTCTCGGCCGATGGTCGACGACTCAATAGGCGACGGGACTCGGCAAAGCGGATTGAGAAAGTGGCTGCCACTCCTCCTCACCGTCGGCCTCATGTTGTTCATTTTCGGTGTGGTCCTACCCCAGTTCATCGACTACGACGCAGTCTTCTCGGCTGTCGGCGATATGAGCATGACCGCATGGCTGCTCTTGGCGTTGTTAACAGCCTGGCAATTCGTTCCCATGGGCTGGCTTCTCCAGGCATCTCTACCCGGCTCTACTCTCAAGCAGGGGGTTACGGTCGCCTCAGTCACCAGCGCGGTTGCGAATATTCCACCCGGCGGACTCGACCTGGTTGTGCGTTTCCACATGACCAAGAACTGGGGATTCTCTGCCCCGGCGGCGACTACGAGCACGATGCTCACTTGGGTCTTCGATACGACAGCCAAACTCCTCATGCCAGTGCTCGCCGTCTTGTTTCTCAGTCTTGCGCGAATACGCAACGATGACCTCGACTTCTTGGCCATATTGGGCTTGGCGATAGTCGTCATCGGATCAGTCCTGATCGCGATCGGGCTTCGCTCCACGAAGTTCGTGGCCGCGCTGGGACGACTGCTTACCCGCTTTGTTCATCGGATCAGCCGGGTGTTCCGCCGTGACTGGACAGTAGACCTAGAGCAGGGCTTGCTCGACTTCCGAGACGAAACGGCGGAGGTGCTCAAGGCGCGGTGGCATGTCGGGATTCTCTCGGGTCTGGCCATGCAGGCCACTCTCTTTTTGATCATGCTCACGGCCGCTTCGGACGGGTCAGAGCCGGGGTCCACTCGCTGCTCGGTTAGAGTCCCTTGCCTATTGGGCGGATGTCACGGAATTGGAGTGGGTAGATCCGGATACCGGCGAGACTCCATTGGAGGGTTTTGCGTTCGCTGATTGTGGTGATGTCCACATTGCAGGAGGCCAGGTTAAGGAGAACCTGGACCGGATCACTGAGGTAGCAGCCAAGATCGCGGCTAGCGATGCTGTGGTTGGGGCGATTGGCGGCGACCATTCGATTTCATTTCCGGTGGGACGTGGTGTCTGTGAGAGGTACGGGCAGGTGGATGTGGTGCATTTCGACGCTCACGCTGACTTTGCTGATACACAGGGAGGCTCCAAGTTCACTCACGGAAGCAACCTGCGCCGACTTTCCGAACTGCCTTTCATCAATCACATAACCGCAGTCGGCATCCGCAACACCAACAAGAGCCAACGAGATGACCTCATCACATATGGGGGCACTATGACAAGCGTCCGTAAGGCTCGGCGGGACGGGATCGAGGAGACCATCCAGCGGGAGGTGCCGCCTGCAGAGCACATCTATGTTTCAATTGATATTGACGTTCTTGACGCCGCCCTTGTTCCTGGAACAACAATGCCCGAGCCTGGTGGTTTCACCTATGACGAACTCGTCAGAGGACTCGCTGCTGTCGCCAAGAAGGGGCGGATAGTCGGATTCGATATCGTCGAACTGAACCCGCCACACGACATTCACGGACTCACAGCGCGAACCGTCAACTGGTTCATGTTCGAGTTCCTTCGAGCGATCGCAGAGAATGAGCGTTGACCGACTCGCCTTTGGGAATGTCGGAACCTAAGGCGAGGAGAAGGTTCTGATTGGGTTCATGGCAGCTTTTACGGCCTTGCTGGTTGTTGCAGGACCGTGGAAAGCGATCATCTCGTACGCCGAGTCAACATCGCGTATGCCACGCGCAGAAAGGCTGCGAACCGGCATCCTGACGGTGGTTGTGGCGACGACGACTGCTGTATTGCTGCTTTTCTTCGGGAAAGCTCTGGTGGACCTTTTCAAAATCGAACCAGGGGCCTTTCTGATAGGAGCAGGTCTGATCGTCGTGGTCTTCGGTATCAGAATGGTTATCGCCCCATCCGGACACGATGAACAAACCCACAGCAAGGGAGGGGCAATGCGCCTCGCGGTCTACCCGCTGGCAATCCCACTACTCATTACGCCGCCAGCGGTCGCAACCCTCACGGCCATGGGCATCGACGCCGCCGTCAACGATGCCTCGATGGTCGCAACTCTTCTTGCATTGCTAGCGGTCATGGCTATCAACCTGGCAGCATTTGTCCTGCTGGCTTTCGCAGATGACGCTGTACCTACGCCGGTGTGGGAAGTCGCAGGTCGGCTTCTGGGCGTCTTCCTAGTGGCCTTCGGCGTAACGGTCATCCTCCAGGGAATTGAGCTGGCGACCGCCTAACTACTAGGCCCGGTCCGACAAAGTGCCCGCCCGTAGCCGGCATTATGAATACCTAACCGATGTCAAGTTGTTTCTGCTTAGGTTTTGGGGTGAGCGGGTCAGCGTCGGAGCGGCTTCGGTCGACTCCTTGTTGCGTTGATCCGCTCACTGTTCGCTGATGCGTGTCCGGTTCCGGATTTCGGGTGGGATCGGGTATCGGGCTTTGACGATGGCTCTCCCTTCGGTGGCGGTGATACGCCGGCCGTCGACGTCGCGGATGACGTAGCGTTCGTCGTTGCGCCAGCAGGCGGCGATCCGTGTGAGGAGGCTGGTGGCGAGGTGACAGATCGCCGAGTAGTGGTGCAGTCTTCGTTCGACGATGAGACGCTGGTATTTGGCGGCGAGTTGGGGGTCGATATGGCGGGCCTGGTCGGCGGCGAACCAGATGTCGCGGCGGAGTCCGGCGTCGCCGGCTTTGGTGATCCCAGGCCGGGTTTGGGTGTGCCCGGACTGGTTCACCTTGGGGACCATCCCGGAGAAGGAACGGACCCCGGCGAGATTGGCGAACCGTTTAGCGTCACCCAACCGGCCGAGAATTCCGCCGGCGAGTATCTGCCCGACTCCGGGAGTGGAGATGACGATCCCGGTCGGGTCGGCTTTCTCATAGAGCACGTCGATACGACCCTCGAGATGAGTGATCTCGTCGCTGACTTGGCGGATCACTCGCACCTCGGAAGCAAAGTCTGAGGCCAGCTCGTCGAAGTCGAGTTGGTCGTTTTCCCACAGGGCGATCGCTTCACCAGCAGCTGCGATCACTTCGGTGGCCTTGTCTGTGCTCCACTGGCCGCCGCTGACCTGTCTCATCAGGACGGTGAGACGGTTCACCCCGAGACGGCGTAGTTTGCGGGGATTTCCGTAGTCTTCGAGGATTCTGAGGGCGGTTTTGGTGTAACGGGCCCCGCCGAGGGCTTCGGCGTATCCGGGACCTAACAGGTCCAACATCGAGTCGAGCCGCTGCCGAGAGGCCAACTGGTATTCGACCAGTTTCACCCGGCGACGCACCGCCCGTTTCAGGCCATCCGCCGGACCGAGACTGTCGATGAGGTTGAGCCCGTCAGGGTGAAGCAGCGGCAACCGGGCCAACACATGAGAATCCAGCCGGTCGTTCTTGGTGTGCTTGGCGTAGTAGCGGCGTAGATCCGCTGACCGCTCCGGAGGGACCAGCACCACCCCAGCCCCCATCGCCATGAAATGAGCCGCCACCGGAACCCATGCGTTGCGAGTCGGTTCCATCACCACCGTCAACTGGTCACAGTCCCCGATCTGATCGACCACCGCCACCAGCTCGTCATGACGGTTACGAAAACGCCGCTTCGACCAGACCACCTCACCCCGCTCGTCACACAAAGTGGCCACATGCGCCGCCCGCACTCCTAAATCGATTCCCAACGTGTGCTTCGACATCACAACTCCCTTCGCTTGTCGACACGTCTCGTCGATCCCGAGGGGCCGCCCGGCCACCGCGCACACTCCCGCACATCCGACCAAAAAGGGCTCCGGCCAATACGGCCGGTCCCGAATACCTCAACAGGGCCCACACGCTCCACGCCGGGACACCCCCGCCCGATCCGACCTTCATAACGAAGGAGTCGGACCCAACCATCCGCTCCGCTGCGGCCAATAAGACGAACCAGACGAGGACCGAACCCGACACACGCTACGACGCTGTCACCAGCACCTCACGAGACCCCCAGATTGTTAGATGTGCGGTTTCACGCGCTCTGCTTGACGGCGAGACCGGAGCAATTCCGGAGCAGGAAGCGAAGGTGAGGGGCGGAATCAGAGGGATTGGGACGGAAGAACTGTCCTGAGAATCGACAATCGGCACGGGACTAAACCCCGAATGGAGAAGAAACACGGAACTACCCACATCGAATCCGGAGACCGGTGCTCTATCCCCTGAGCTACGGGGGCGGGGATTGGGGAATCCTAAATGGTGGTGGGGCTTTCGCCGCATCGGTCAGGTCGGACGGGATATCTGGTCACACTCCGAGTGGTGCCAAAACACCTCAATTGGACGAAGATCGTTCGGATTCAACCCTGTGCGGGATTTGATTGAGCTCAGAGGGCTGGTCGGCCGCTGGCAGTCGGTTCGAGCCCAAGCCGTTAGGCGTGACCCGGAGGGATTTTGTCCTTTTTGGCCAACCCTGGGGGGACCCAGTCACCGTCCTTCTTGGCTTGGCCGGGAGGCAGCCAATCATCGCCTTTCTTGTCCAATCCCGGCGGAACCCAGTCACCGTCCTTCTTGGCCTGACCCGGAGGCGTGTTGTCGTCGAGTTTCCGGGCAAGTCCAGGCGGCAGAGGGTCCTTATCGGCCAGCCCAGGCGGGAGGTCTTTGTCTCCAGTAAGGAAACGGGGCATTCCGGAGGATCCCACCTTTTCTGGTCGCTCGTGGTCGTCGGCCAATGCCACCCCTACCAAAACGAGCGTGAAGAGTGCCACCCCGATGACTACAAGACTGCGACGCATAGTGGTCACACTACACGGAGAGTGGGCACACGCCACCCGCAGAACCGGAGACGATCAGCACGTCCGTGGCACCTCGAGTGACTGACCTTCCATTGGGATGATCGAGCCGATCTAGCCTCATCCCCGTGAGATACATCTCGACACGCAGCGCCTCCCCCGAGGTCGACTTCAGAGGTGCCCTTCTCGGCGGCCTCGCTCCCGACGGCGGCCTCTACCTGCCCGTCGAGATTCCGAGGCTCCCCGAAGGCTGGACGAACTGGGGCTACATCGAGTCCGTCGCATGGAGTCTGGAATCATTCGGGGCGGCCGATTTCGAGCCTCTGGTGACCGAGGCCGCTTCTCGCTTCCGCAACAAAGACGTGGCGCCGCTCAGACCAGTCGGTGACCGTCTCGTCTTCGAGCTGTTCTGGGGCCCGACACTTTCCTTCAAGGACCACGCCCTCCAGGTGCTCGGTCGTCTCCTCGATCGCGAGATCGACACCAGCGCGACCGCCCTTGGAGCGACCTCGGGGGACACCGGGTCGGCGGCGATCGAGGCTTGCCGGGGACGGGACCATCTCGACATCGTGATCCTCTACCCCCACGGGATGGTGACCGAGTTCCAGCGGCGCCAGATGACAACCGTTGCCGACGCAAACGTCTCCGCTGTTGCCGTTCGTGGGACTTTCGATGACTGTCAGGCAATGGTCAAGGACGCCTTCGCCCGTCACGAAGACCTCCTGGCCATCAACTCGATCAACTGGGCCCGCATCGCGGCCCAGACCGGCTACTACATCTACCTGGGCGCCCAGATGGGCACCGAGTTCGATGTTGTGGTGCCCACCGGAAACTTTGGCAACGCGTACAGCTGCTGGCAGGCCAAGTCGATGGGTGTCCCGATCCGGAATATCACGTTGGCCAATAATTCCAATCACTCCCTGGCCGATCTGGTCAACACGGGCGCCATGGGGGAGATCCCGGTCCAGCCAACGGTCGCCCCTGCGATGGACATCGCGGTCCCTTCAAATCTGGAGCGCTTCACCGGCGAGCTATCGGAGCACTTCGGGGCCGGATGGGCCGACGACGATCAGATTCGGGCCACGATCGCATCGGTCCACGATGAGAGCGGATATGTACTCGATCCACACACCGCTTCGGCATGGCACGTTGCCGACTCATTCCGGACCGAGTTGGCGCAGGTGATCGTGGCGACCGCCCATCCTGCCAAGTTCGCCGAGACAGTTGAGCGGGCTCTCGGCATCCCTCCCGAGTTTCCCCCGGGAGCAGCCGAAGTCATGCAGAAACCGGAGAGGACCATCATCATCGATGCCAATCCTTCAGAGCTGGACGCGCTGATCCGATAGGTATATGTGGCCCGCTGCTTTGCGGAACAAGGCGAGTGGGCTACGCTGTAAATGCAAGCGACGCCAAGGGACGTCGTAGCGTTCCACCCCAAGACCTCTTTCGAGGCACGCGCCATTGCGATGCGATAGCGCACATTCCCGGTCCGATTGAACCCGAGAGGGACGAGTCGCGAAGGATCTAATGACGACACGAGCTCAACTTCAGAGCAAGCCCATTGATGAACTACGAGAGATCGCCACAGCAGTTGGCGTCGAGGCCGACGGCCTCCAGAAGTCGAAACTGATTACTGCTCTCATGGAAACCGGTCAGGTCGTGGAGGCCGCCTCCGATGGCGCCGCTGTCGACGAGAACGTTGATTTGCCCAAGGCCACGCCGCGGACGGAGAAGCCGGCTGCGGACCAGTCTGACGGCTCCCGTACCGAGAACCGTGGTCAGAAGGACGATCGCCAGCGCCAGCAGGGCGGACAGGGACAGCGCAACCGCCGGAGGCGCAGTGGCGGTGGACAACGTGACGACTACATCCCCGAGGAGGACCTTGAAGTTAGAGAAGGCCTGCTCGACATTCTCCCCGAGGGATACGGATTCCTCCGGGTTACCGGCTATCTGCCCGGCGACAAGGATGTGTACGTCTCGGCGAATCAGGTCCGAAAGTTCCGTCTCCGCAAGGGCGACATAGTTTCCGGTCCGATAAGGCCACCGCGCTCCAAGGAGAAGTTCCCCGCGGTTGTTCGCATCGCCAAGGTCAATGGCATCGAGCCCGACGAGGCGATGAAGAGGCCAAAGTTCGAGTCCCTCACTCCGTTGTTCCCCGACGAGCGTCTCAAGCTCGAGATCGACGGCAGGAAGGATGGCATCCTCACCAGGATCATCGACCTGATCGCTCCGATCGGCAAAGGCCAGCGTGGCCTTGTGGTGTCACCGCCCAAGGCAGGCAAAACCACCGTTCTTCAGGAGATCGCCCGGGCAGTCACCGTCAACAACCCCGAGTGCTATCTGATGATTGTCCTCGTGGACGAGCGTCCCGAGGAAGTCACCGACATGCAGCGTTCGGTCAAGGGTGAAGTCATCTACTCCACATTCGACCGTCCCGCCGAGGAGCACACTCAGGTCTCCGATCTCGCTCTGGAAAGGGCAAAACGGCTGGTAGAGGAGGGGACAGACGTTGTGATCGTGCTCGACTCGATCACCCGCCTCGCCCGTGCCCACAACATGGCTATTCCGGCTTCAGGTCGAATTCTCTCCGGTGGTATCGACTCCCAGGCTCTCTATCCACCGAAACGCTTCTTTGGCGCGGCCCGCAACATCGAGGAGGGCGGCTCACTCACCATCATCGCCACGGCTCTCGTCGAGACCGGGTCGAAGATGGACGAGGTCATCTTCGAGGAATTCAAGGGAACCGGGAACATGGAGCTTCGCCTCGACCGCAAGCTCGCCGACAAGCGGGTCTATCCCGCTGTCGACATTGCGGCTTCGGGAACAAGAAAGGAAGAGCTCTTGTTCGAACGCAGGGAGCTCGACCAGGTCTGGAAACTCCGTAGAGTGCTCCTGGCTCTCGAGTCCGGCGCAGCGATCGAGCTCTTGATCGACCGCCTGAAGACGACCAAGTCAAACGAAGAATTCCTCGCCGAAATCGCCAAGAGCACCGGCTGAGATAGGAGACAGTGGTGAAGACCGACATCCACCCCGCATACGACGAGACTCACGTCACTTGCTCGTGCGGCAACACGTTCACGACCCGGAGCACCAAGCCTGGCGAAATGCACGTCGAGCTTTGCAACGAGTGTCACCCGTTCTACACCGGCAAGCAGAAGCTTGTTGACAGTGGTGGCCGCGTCGAGCGCTTCCAGAAGCGCTACGGCAAGACCACGTTCACCAAGGCCGGAGAGTCGGCCGATGGCCCTGAGGCCGAAGCAACTGACGCAGAGTGAACCGACCGCTCCGGAGCTGAGCGGTCCGATCGATCCGGCCAAGACGGTTGGAGGGCAAGCCGTTCTCGAAGGTGTGATGATGCGCGCCCCGGCCGCCTGGTCGGTGGCCGTCCGTCTACCAGACGACACGATCACGGCGAGACGGGACGAGCTTCCCCGCCTCTCGGAGAGAAAACGCGCCGCCAGAATCCCGTTGCTCAGAGGGATTCTGGTCCTATGGGAGTCTCTGAGCCTTGGATTCAAGGCACTTTCATGGAGCGCCGAGAGGGCCACCGGTGAGGAGGAGAAGCCTCTTACCGGCTTTCAGATTGGATGGACGATGGCGTTGGCGATGCTGTTCTTCGCCGGCGTGTTCATATTGATTCCCGCGTTCGCCGCCGGATTCGTTTCCGGCGATTCCGGGATCTTGTTCAACGTTGCCGAGGGTTTGTTCCGTCTCAGCCTCTTCATTGGCTATATCTGGCTCATTGGCCGGTCTCAGGAGATCGGGCGTGTCTTCGAGTATCACGGCGCCGAGCACATGTCGATTCACGCTTTTGAAGCCGGTGAGCCTTTGAGCATCGACTCGGTCCGTCGCTACCCACCAGAGCACCCCCGCTGTGGGACCAGTTTTCTCCTGATCGTTGTGCTCGGCTCGATCATTTTCTTCTCTTTCTTCGGCCAACCCGGCTGGGCGTTTCTGATCGTTTCCCGTCTACTCGGGATCCCGATCATCGCCGGGATTGCCTACGAGGTTCTTCGCTGGTCGGGAACCCGGACCACTGGCTGGGCTTCCAAGGCATTGGCAGCGCCGGGCATCTGGCTTCAGAAACTCACAACCCGGGTGCCAGACGACTCTCAGATCGAGGTCGCGATATCGAGCCTGGTGGTCGCACTCAACGATGACATCCTCGAAGAGGTAATCGAGAGGGGGAACGTGCCCGAGAGCGCCCTGGCGGTTCGACGCACCGTATTTGAGTCTCCCGCTCCGACGGACGGCTGACCATGGACACGGCACTGTCCGACCGGTTCGCCGACATCGAGTCGAAGTTTGCCGAGGTCGAGGCTGCTCTTTCCGATCCCGAAGTCCTGTCCGACCCTTCTCAGGTTGCCGGGTTGGGCAAGCGTCACGCCGACCTAAAGGACGTAGTCGCCGACATACGCCGCTGGCGTGATGCCGGCGATGACCTGGTCGAGGCGCGACAGCTTTCGGACGACCCCGACATGGCAACGATGGCAGACGACCTTGCTGCCGAGATCGAGAGTCTCGAAGACAAGATCAGGCTCGAACTGGTACCCAAGGATCCCAACGATGCCAAGGATGTGATCGTCGAAATCCGATCGGCGGCCGGTGGCGATGAGGCTGCCATCTGGGCTGGTGACCTGCTTCGCATGTACGAACGGTACGCCGACCGGCAGGGCTTTCGGGTCGAGCCGATGGATTCCTCGCCTTCGGAGGCCGGTGGCTTCGACAAGGTGACCGTCGCTATCAAGGGGTCGGGCGCCTACTCGAAGATGAAGTACGAAGCAGGCGTTCATCGTGTGCAGCGAGTCCCCAAGACCGAGTCGCAGGGTCGGGTGCACACCTCAACCGCCACGGTGGCAGTCCTACCGGAGGTCGAAGAGGTTGAGGTCGAGGTCGACCTCAACGACGTCAAAGTAGATGTTTACCGTTCGACCGGCCCCGGGGGACAGTCGGTCAACACCACAGATTCGGCGGTGCGACTGACACACGCCCCCACCGGATTGGTTGTGACCTGCCAGGACGAGAAGAGCCAGCTCCAAAACAAGGAGAAGGCGTTTCGCATTCTCCGGGCCCGGCTTTATCAGATCGAGCTAGAGCGACAGCAGTCCGAGTTGGCGGGGGAGCGTCGCACCCAGGTCGGATCGGGCGGGCGCTCCGAGAAGATCCGCACTTACAACTACAAAGACAACCGGGTGACTGACCACCGCATAAGTCTGACGATACGACGTCTCGATCACATTCTCGAGGGTGCCCTCGATGAGTTCGTCGTGGCGCTGGCGGCCGACGAGCAGGCCACCAAGCTGGCCGAGAGCGTATAGCTGAGCCCGAGCCGGAGTCGAATAGTTGCCTCCAGAAGGCTCCTGGTGTCAGTATTGGAGGCCGATGGGCGTGATTCCTGATCATGAGAAGAAACGACTCGAGGCTGTCGCAGGACCTGAGCGGCCGCTTGACGAGCTGATCGCGCGTCGGGCATCCGGCGAGCCCCTCCAGTACATCGAAGGCTCCGCCGCCTTCGGTCCCATTGAGGTCGCTGTGGACAGGCGGGTGCTAATTCCTCGGCCCGAAACCGAGGGGTTGTACGAGCTGGCAACCAGCATGGTGCGCAAGCCCGAAATCATCGTCGACCTATGCACCGGTTCGGGTGCTCTCGCCCTCGCTCTCAAGAAGGAGTATCCGTCTGCCGCCGTGTTCGGGACCG
>Ga0255049_10000444_pt1 | contig 25880 bp, 18 predicted proteins | sample JV7_2_3_MG_FD_183615 | JGI IMG/M metagenome (GOLD analysis project Ga0255049, IMG submission 183615) | Seawater microbial communities from Jervis Inlet, British Columbia, Canada - JV7_2_3 | ecosystem: Environmental > Aquatic > Marine > Inlet | place: Canada: British Columbia | collected 2016-10-06
CCGGGACATTAGGCCATCCTGGCCAACAAGCCGCTCCTACTCTTGTCCGTACAGATCGTCGTAATACCCGATCTGCCTGATAAACTCTTCTCGGTCCAGCGGCGCCAACACTTCGTCGAGCAAACTGTTGATGGGCTTGCCCATCAGGTCACCTGGATCCGACTTCTGCCAGGGCACGATGTACAGCACCTTCGGCAATTCCTGGTTACCCGTAATCTCGGTGCGTCCCAGCTCCAACCGGTCCATCACCTGGTTGCCGGACCCTTCCCGCGTTACATCGGCTGCGAGTGCGGCTGATGAAACTGCCGGTTCAATATCATCCGTCGTTTCATCGGCGACATTCGACGTATCCACCGCCGGTTCGAGACTTGCCGAGGTATCCACGGCCGGCTCGAGATCATCTGCATCCTGTGCAAAACTGGCAAACGTCGCCAACAACATGGCTAGCATGAATCGGGGGCCGAATACTTTGAGTGATGCAGTACTCATGTCCGTCATTCCGCCACGTTTGCCGTACGCTGACTCGCCGCAACGCGGCGTGTCAGATCTTTAATCCATTTCTCAACTTGCACGTCATTTCCCACAAGCCCCTGGTAAATCTCGAAATGTTGCAATGCTACATCCAGGCGCTGCAAATACAGTTCGTTGAGAACACCCAGGTTGTAGTGTGCCAAGGCATAATCGGGCGAAGCTGTGACGGCCTTCAAATAAGCGGCTTCTGCTTCAATAAATTTGCCATTTCTGCGAAACAGCATGCCCTGCTGGTTGAGAGCGGCCGGATGATTGGGATTTAGCGCCAAAGCCGCGTCAATAGAGGCCTGCGCGGCCTTTTCGTCGCCGTTTTGGGCGTGAATGATGGCCAGGTTGACGTAAGCACCGGGGTAAGCCGGGTATTGCAGCAGGAATTCTTTCAGGCGCAGCTCGGCTTCGACGAAGTCGCCCGACGCCATGACGGCAACGGCCTGTTCGAACAACGTTTGGGCCTGGGCCGGAATATCCGGGTGCGGCACCGCTGCTGATTGTTCGCCAGCAGCATTCTCAGGCACCCGGCTGCTACGGTCTGCGGGTGCCGGACCGCCCGATGAGGCACAACCAGCCACGACCAGCATGGCCACCGGCATCATCAGCCTGAACGGCAGATCAATATAGCGCTGTAACGGCATCTTCTGTGCGCTCCGATTTCGCGTACCGCGCCGGCATCAGGCCAGCGAGGCGATCAAAACTCCTTTTCACCCATTCGTCATACACGCCATCGGGTGCACGATTGACATTCGCCTTGTACAGGTCGATTGCCTTTTCTTCGAACGGATACATTTGCTCCTCAAGCAGCAATTCATATTGCTCCAATGCCGCTTCATCGAGGTTTGCCGGTCGCTCGGAATCCAGCAGGTCCGAGCTGAACTGTTCGTAAACCTCACCGAGTCGATACGTTGCAGCCGTAGTCACTTCGGCAACACCGTAGTCAGCCGCATCGGTGTAGACCTTGATAACGTCTTCCATCAGTGAGCGCTTGAGCTTCAGGCTGTCGGCGAGTGGCTGGTTGAGCTTGACGACCGTGAATCGCTTGAGCACGGGCTCTGCGAGCTCCAGCGAGGCCGTCGCAGCAATGTACTTCGTTCGGTCTGAACGCTGTGGCCCTGCCGTCGCGTCCACCCGTATCAATTCCTGGAGTCGCGCCGTTACTGCCGCGCTGTCACCGGCCGCACGTGAGATCTCAAGCAAGCGATAACGTGCTTCGACCGATTCGGACAGCGGGTTTGGATACGACACGATAATATTCTCAAGTACACGTTGCTCGCTCGTGGTCGTGTTGCTGTCTTTGTACAATTCTGCCGCTTTCCATAATGCTTCGCGGCGCACATCGTCGGTGCTCGAGGCGGTTGCAGCGATACGCTCGAACTCCTGGGCAGCCTGTACGCTACGCCCAGCCTCGAGGTAGGTGACCGCGAGTTTTTGCGTTATATCGTCTGCGAATTCACTGTCAGGATAATCCGCGCGGAACTGCTCGAGCACTCCCGATGCGCGGTCCCAGGCCGCAAGATTAATCAGAGCTGCCGCGGCATCATACTCCGCGGTAGATCGGATATCTGAGTCCGGAACAACTTGGCCGAGGCGGCGGAAATGCGTAACGGCCGTTTCGAGATCGCCGGCGTCACGGGCCTGTTCACCCTGCTTGTAGATCGACGACGCAATGCGGTCCTTGATCTCCTGACCTGCGACAACATCGTCAGCGGGTGTGAAGCTGCGCAGCCGATAATACGAGTCCTCGGCAACCGCAAAATTCTCGAGGTCGAATTGCGAGTGCGCGATAACCGTCCAGGCCGTTCTGGCAAGCTCCGGTTTGACCGGCGGTTGCTTGTCGACAACGATCTGGCTGACGGCAATTGCCAGGTCAAACTGGTTCTGCGCAAACAGATCCTCGGCAACCGTGGTCAATACAGCACCGGACTCAGGATGCTGCGGGAAGGTGTCGGCAAACTTGAGGCCACTGTCCAGGTAGCGCTGGTGCCAGGCCACTTTCGCCTCCGCATCGGCCGGGTCTGTTAGTCGCTGCTCGTGCTCGCGATACGAGAGAATCGCTGCATACGCCGCCTCGGCCGAGCGCTCATGCGTCGGGTACTCGTAAGCCGATCTTTCGTATTCGATCGTGGCCTCGTCGAACTGCTCGCTTTCAAACAGAATCTCGGCGAGCAGGAAATTTGTGTTCGCTGTGTCAGGCTCCCCCGGGAAGTACGCGAGGTACTTGCGGTAGTAGCGCGCCGCTTCCTGGTAGTCGGCACGTTCGCCTTCTTTTTGTGCCTCGGCATGGTAGTACTTGGCAAGATCTGTCAGGTTCGCCTTCAGGTGTGCCTCGACACCGGTGTTCTCGGCGCGCCGATTGCGCAACCAGAAATCACCGTCCATGCCGTAGCGTTCTACGAAACCTTTCTTACCTTCGAGCACAAGGCTCGGGAATCCGCCACGTTTGTAGGCCTCGATGACTTCGACCTGCAACAGCGGTGATTTCGGATGGTACGGATCCTGAACGACAAAGGCCTCGTACGTTTCAGCCGCATCCTGGAAACGTTCCTTCTCCAGATACAGATCGCCCAGGTTCACATAAAAGATGTAGGCGTACTCCGGCTGGCCCTGCAAGTTCAGAAACTCGGTAATGGTGTCAGCGCCCGCCATGTAGGAAAAGCTGATACTCAACACGCGAAAAGTATCTTCAACGAGCTCCTGGTTGGCGCGACTCAACTGCTCCAGCCGGTTTTCACCTTCCTGTAATTCGATGCTGCTAATTTTGCGATCGAGCAATTCGAAGAACGGCGCGAGACTGTCTTCATTCCATCCCAGCTTGAAATGCGCCCAGCCAAGTTTGTACAACGATTGCTCGTAGAAACGCGACGCATCACCGTAGGCAACGACGTCTTTGTACGCCCGCTCGGCATCGTTGTAATTCTTGCGCAGGAACAGCATCTCACCGCGACGGAACTGGATTTCGTCGATCAGCAGTGTGTCCGGGTACTTAACGACCAGTTCGTTGAGGATGTCGAGCGCTTCATCGTTGCGCCCTCCCATTTCATAAGCGCGCGCAAGCTGATAGAGCACCGTGTCATTGCGGCGATAGTCGGGATAAGACTCGAGCAATTGCTGGTAGAGCTGAACCGCACTATTGAAGCTCGCATGATTCAGCGTATCGATGTTTGCGGCGAGCTGCTCTGCCTCTGTGGCATCGAGCTCAAGATCACCCAGACGGCGCATCGCCTCGGAACGAAGTTCAGGATCATCGGAAACGAGGTCAAGAAATGCGCGGTAGTTGTCACGTGCCAGGTCCGTGCTACCGACGATGACCTTGCCGGTACGAATCTCCACATCCTTGTCTTCAAGGCTCGCGATCGTATCGCGTTTCTTGATGTTGTCAGCGTGAGCCGATGTCCCGATCAACACGAGTGCCAACAAAGTGAGGAGACGAGCGTTCATTCGCCATCTCCCTCGACTGCGGCAAGATCGTAAATTGCGGCCAGCGCAAAGCGCGCCTGCACCGTATATACGTCGAGCCGTTGTTTCTGTGCCCGCAACTCGCCAACCGCAATTGACTCAAGAAACGAGCGCTGCTCGCCCATTGCCTCGGCAACACGCAGCTGCATGCCGTCAATCTTCGGACCGAGACCGTAGACACGACCACTGAACTCCGCAAAACGCAACGGTTCGTTGCGCATCGTGTCGTCGATTTGCCGGCGCGAGCGCTGCGCTTCGACGAGGGCCTCACCGATCTTGCGCACGTCGCGGCGCGCACGCCACAAGCGGTCCTGGAAATCTCTCTCAAGCTGCCACTGCAACACGCCTTTCAGCAGCAGGACCTTGTCTCGAACCTCGTCGGCTTCGGGAATGTCGGTCGTGAGAGCCGGCGTACTCTCGAGACTCGTAATCTCGCCCCACATTTCAAACTCACGCTCGTCAGCAAGCGCGAGCCAATCGTGGCCCTGCTCGACTTCATCGAGTTGCGCATCGAATTCGAATTTGCGCTGCACCATGGCATCGATATCGGCGCGAGCGAGCGCGTCCTCGACTCGCGGCAGGCGCTCTTCGTAGGCCTGCCGTCGCGTTTCGAGCATGTTGGCAAACACGTCGACGCTGCCCTGCCATTGTTCGAGGTTGTTATTGAGGTAGTGAAGATCCCGGTAATTCTTCAGGCCTTCCTGAAACTCATGCGTCGCCAGCAAGTGGTACAGGTAACGGGCCTCGGGTCCCTCGGGTAATTCTTCGAGCCGCCAGAACCAGCCCGTGCTATCGAGCGGATCATCGGCGAGAAACTGGTCGAAAATGTCACCGGACTCGATGAAGCCGATCGTTCGATCTATGCGATTGGCTTCCTCGTAAAACGCTTCGATCGCGTTGAGATAGTGATCGGCCGCCTGGCTGATTGAATCGAGTTTGCCGAGCGCATACGGAATAGCAAGCATGGACTCCTGCACCGCCGGATCGAGCATGTCACGACTGCGCAATTCCATCCACGGCACCAGTGCGCGCCGGTAGTTCTCGGTCTCTGCATCCGCCCAGCCGACACCCAGCAGGGCCTTGTTCGAAAACGGGCCTTCAAGCCTCACGCGCTGCAATGGTTCCTTGGCGGCGAGCGGTTGGCCGTCCTGCAACAGCGCATAACCAAGCGCGAGATTTGCCTTGTCGCGAAGGGACGCCAATTCCTCATTGAATGGATCGAGCTCGCCGAGCTCGGTCAGAATCTGTTCTGCACCGGCAACATTGCCATTGCGCACCATGGCGACGCCGAGGTTGAACTTGGCGTAGCTGGCCCATTCTGTCCTGCCTTTCCAGTTCTCCAGCGAAGCGATTGCGCGCCCGTACTGGCCACTGTTGATATAGATCTGCGATTGCAGCATCTGCGCTTCGCGCCGCAGGTTGTCGGGCAAGTCTTCGCTCAGGTAGGACAGTGCTTCCTGGGACTTGTCGAGGTAGCCGCGTTGCAGCCAGATCTTGGCCAGGAAAAACCACGTGCGATCACGAGTCTCCGGGTCGACGTTCTCGGCCAACAGGCGTTCAAAGATTGCCGCCGCCTCGAGATGATGTCCGTAGGAAAGATACAAACCACCCAGTAACAGCTCAGCCTGTTCTTCATGCTCGCTAAGCAGACCCTGCTCCTGTGCGGCGAGCAACCGCACAATAGCCGGGAAGTAATCTTCCTTGTAGAAGTGGAAAAGGACCTCGCCGTAGTGAGGGTCCTTCACGACAATCGGATCAGCGTCGTATTTGGCAGCGTGTGCCGTTGGCACCAGGGCCAATAACAGAAAACAGAGCGCGACAGGAATGGAGCGGCAACCCAACAAAGGTCACTCCCATTCCTTGATGACGAACTCCGGCTGCTGTTTCTTCACTCGGTCCGTAATTTCCAGCTCGATGTATTTGGCACCGATGCCCTTGTCGAATGTCAGGGTTGCGCCACGCCGGTAGTCGCGAGTTTGCGGTCCGCCACCGGTAAATATAGCGATTAGCTCGTGCGCGCCCGTTTTGAGGTTTGCCATGTGGACGCGATGTACGCCGCCACGAACCAGTGCATCGGCTTCGCGTTCGGTGTACAGGTAGTTCGAAACTTCCTTGCCATCGATTTTCAGGCTGACCGAATCGAGGTCGAAATACTCGCCAACGTCCAATGAAATAAAGAACGCAACCTGGGAGTTAGCCGGGAACAGCAACTCTTCCTCAAGCAGGAACAGGTCCCTGTTGAGATCGAGCACTTCCTTTTTCAGGTCCTGCACATCTTCATCAAGACTGCGAAACTTCTCGCGAGATGCAGCCTCGGCATCTGCTGCTGCAGTTTCCTGCGCGATTGATGTCGCGCTAAATACCAGCATCAGGCTCACGATAAGGCTGATCAATAATCGATTTGTCACCATCACTCTCCTGCGGACCCAAGCGTCGCGCCTACTCCCTCAGCAATGACCGAATCTGGTCGAGGTATTTTTCTTCGTAACCCGGTTTGTAGCCATGGTGTACGTAACGAATAGTGCCTTCACGGTCGATAAGTACCGTGACCGGCATCGCATCGACTTCATACAACTTGCTAACTTCCTTGCTCGAATCAAACAGCACCGGAAAACTAACACCGAGCTCGGAGACCATGTTCATGGCTTTCGACGAGTTGTCGTCAATATTGACGCCGAGCAGGCTGAATCCGACCCGTCCATAACGCGAATACAATTCATCGAGGAGCGGCATCTCCTGGCGGCACGGACCGCACCAGGTCGCCCAGAAATTCACCATGACAACGTCACCGCGAAACTCCGAGAGCCGCAGATTCTCACCTGACGCACTCTTCAACGCGAAATCGGGCGCAGCCTGACCCATCAGGCCCGATGAGGCGAGACTGGTTGCGGCAAACGCGCTGAATAACAGACCTAGTAATATGTTCTTCATTTTCATCATCTCGATCCTTGTAATGTCAGCCAGGCACAATCCATGTCCTGGGGCGGCACAGCCAGACCGTGAATGGTGACAGGCAGGGCCCTGCCGGGGCCGTGATTGAAGTCACAAATGGCCGGTCTTGTCTGAACATAATCGCCGCGCCAAAAATCCCGTTTGCCCTGAAATCCACGTCGTTCCTGCACCTCGCTTCGACAGCCGTACCGCGCAATCGTTACAGATTACGTTAAATTGCTGTTTTTTCCAGATATTTTGAGACAGCGCAAATGCCCCGCCCTGGCCGCCGGCGCGGACGCCAATGTCGCCACCGATGGATGATCTATGATAGAGCTATCTAGCTGAATTTAAAGTGAATATCCGTCTCTATTCAGCGACAGCTGGACAGCGGTGTTGCGACTGTCGATGCTAGCGCGATGGCTGCTGCAGACCGTCCGAATAAAAGATGCGCCCGTCCGCGTCGATCACAATGCTCTCGTAATCGGGCAAGGTCGCGATCAATCGAAGACCCTGGTCAACACCCATGACAAAAACGGACGTCGATAGCGCGTCGGTGATGACCGCATCCGGCCCGAATACCGTCGCACTGTGCACACCGCTGGCCGGCTCGCCCGTGCTGGGCTGGATAATGTGATGGTAGCGAGTGTCACCTTCCTCAAAATAACGCTCATAGTCCCCGGACGTGGAAATTGCCTCATCCTCCAGCGGCACCGAGATAGCGACCTCGCCATCATCGCGCGGGTCCCGTATACCGACCATCCACGGCTGACCACGACGATCACCGAGCAGGCGTGAGTCGCCCCCCGCAGTCACGATGCCATTCTGCACACCGCGCGAGCGTAGAATGCTGACGCCGCGCTCAACAACATAGCCTTTCGCAATTCCGCCGAGATTGATGCGCACACCCTCCTCGCGAAAACTGACCGTGCCTGCCGCCTGGTCCAGTTCGACAAATCGGAAGTCAATCAGCTGGCGCTCGACCTCGACCGTCGCTTCATCGGGCCTTTGCCGATTACGAAAATCGTAGTGCTGACCGACGCTGTCATAAGTGATATCGAACGCGCCGCGCGTTAGAACCGAAATATCCTGCGAGCGCCGAATGAGTTGAAAAAGCTCATCACCTGCGAGGACAGGCTGCTTTGCGGCAAGCCGATTAATTTCCGAGATGCGACTGTCGTCCTTGTAGGTGCTCATCAGTCGGTCAATACGTTCGGCCTCAGCGAAAATCTGCTCAACGATTTCCTCACCGGTCGCGGTGTCGTCGTGCCATAGCAGAACGCTCACTTCCGTGCCCATCAACGGGCGCGCGTCGCCAACCCACTCGCCTCGAGCGGGCATTGAAATCGCAATTAACGCTACCATTACTAGTGAAAGCTGTGTGCGAGCGTTATGCTTCGATCTTCGAACTTTTGACAAGGAGCGGGACAGTGACTTCATTCCTGATTTTCCTGGCGGTACTGGCTGCAATTGTGTTCTGGGGCATTGGCATATACAACCGCCTTGTTAATGAACGCAACCGCGTCAAGAACGCATTCGCCCAAATCGACGTACAGTTGACCCGGCGCTATGACCTGATTCCGAACCTCGTCGAAGCCGTCAAGGGCTACATGAAACATGAGCGCGAGACACTCGAAGCCGTAATCAATGCACGCAATGCCGCATCGTCCAGCCTTGATGCCGCTAAGGCCGATCCCGCCAACGCGCTGGCCATGAAGGAACTTGGTGCGTCTGAAGGTGCTTTAACGAGCGCACTCGGCAAACTGTTCGCATTGTCCGAAGCTTATCCTGATCTCAAGGCGAATCAAAACATGATGCAGTTCCAGGAAGAGCTCGCCAGCACCGAGAACAAGGTCGCGTTCTCACGCCAGGCGTTTAACGACACGGTACTGCAATACAACAATTCGGCACAGAACTTCCCGAACACTGTTATTGCCGGTTTCTTCAGCTTCGAGCTGGCTAGCTTCCTGGAAATAACCTCCGAAGAAATGCGCGACGCGCCGGACGTTTCATTTACCTGACCCCTGGCGTTCGCCTGAACGCATGGTGCGAAGTTGAATTTCTTTGATGCTCAGGACAAGGCCCGCCGCACATCGCGGCGGCTTGTCGTTATCTATGTAATAGCGACGACGCTGATCGTCCTGGGCGTCACGCTGGTCGTCGCACTAGCGTCCTACGCTTTTACCAGCCTCTCCCGCGGCATGGCGTTCAGCAATTTTCTTGCAAACCACTCGGCCATGTTCGGCCTGGTTGCGCTGCTAGTGGCGCTCGTCGTTCTGGGTGCTACTGCGTTCAAGACTGCCGCCTTGTCATCGGGCGGGGGTGAGGTTGCTGCATCCATGGGCGGCACGTTAGTACCACCCAATGTTCAGGATCCGTTGCTGTCGCGTTTGCGCAACGTCGTTGAGGAAATGGCCATCGCTTCCGGCGTGCCGGTTCCGGACATTTACGTAATGGAACAGGAAGATGGCATTAATGCCTTTGCGGCCGGATTCGAACCAAGCGATGCGGCCGTTGCTGTAACTCGCGGCGCTCTCGAGACGCTCAATCGCGAGGAGTTACAAGGTGTGATCGCGCACGAATTCAGCCATATACTCAACGGTGACATGCGCCTCAACATTCGTTTGATGGGTGTTCTGTTCGGCATCATGGTGCTGACCCTGATTGGCCGAACCATTCTCCGCGGTGGACGCTGGGGCGCCTTCTCGAGAAGTCGTGATAACAGTGGCGCAGTCATCATGATGGCGGGCGTAGGCCTGCTGATACTGGGCGGAATCGGGATTTTGTTTTCGCGCATGATCAAATCCAGTGTTTCGCGGCAGCGAGAATATCTTGCCGACGCGTCCGCCGTGCAGTTCACACGCCAGACCGACGGTATTGCCAACGCATTGAAGAAAATCGGCGGCTATCGCGCCGGGTCACATATTAGCGCAACCGATCCCGAGGAAGTCAGCCACATGTTGTTTGGAACGGGCTCGAAGATGAGTGGACTGTTTGCAACGCATCCGCCGCTGACTGAACGCATCCAGGCATTGGACCCGAGTTTTGATCCGAGTGACTACCCGGTTGTCAAAAGGCGCAGCTACAGCGCTGCTGCGGCAGAGCCACAAATATCCGGGTTTGACGATGGTGTTACTACTGCAATGGCCGCAGGAACAACGACCGACCTGACCGAAACCATTGCCGACATGGTCGGCGACCCCGAACCTGAGCATGTGTCCTACGCGACTGAACTGCGTCGCTCGATTCCGAATTCTCTGTATGACGCCGCTCACTCACACGAGCTCTCGTACCTGCTCTGTGTTGCCCTGGTGCTCGATCGTAGTGGACAGCAACTGGATCGGCAGCTGGGCATCGCGACGGAGCGCCTTGGCGTCGAGCGGGCAAAGCTCATTCGAAAATATTTTGATGACCTGCAGAACGCGGGCAGCGAATATCGATTGCCGATTTTAGAAATCGCATTTCCCGCACTGAAACGCCGGCCAGAACCTGAACTCAGCTACCTGATCGATCTTGCCAGTCGCCTGATTGATGCCGATGGCGACATCGATCTTTACGAGTTCTGTTACTACCGAATTCTCGTGACCAACCTGACGCAAGCGATCAATCCATCTTCGAGCAATAAGCGAAAGGGCACGGGCCGCGAATCCGTTCGAAATGCCGCAATAGAGTTATTGCGCATTGTCGCAAGGCATGGCCACCCCGATGCCGACGAGCAAAAGCGGGCGTTTGCCGCAGGTACTGCTGCGTTTGGCAAATGGGGCAGCAAGTTCGCGTTTGCAGCGGATCACGAGTATGCAGTGCCGGTGCTCGACAAGAGCCTCGAAATTCTCCTTGCGCTGAATGGTGACGGCAAGAAGATGTTGCTCGAGGCCATCACCGCTACAGTCATGTCCGACAAGACCCTCACAATCGCCGAGACCGAGCTGGTCCGGGCCGTCTGCGCAAGCCTGGATTGCCCACTGCCACCGATTCTCGCGTATCATTGAACTCTGACTGTATCTGGCTTTCATATGTACTCATGAGCGATCTACCCCGTAAAGTCATCGTCATTCTCGTCGCATTGTTTGTCGCGTTGCCAGCTACCGCTGCAACACGCGAGGAACGCCGCGTTGCCGACGCAGCCGACGTCCTCGATCAGTTATTGCGTATCCCTGAAAAATCCATACCGCCGGCCCTGCTTTCCAGAGCCTATGCGGTCGCGGTCATTCCAAACGTCGTCAAGATAGGCTTCGGCATTGGTGCACGGCGCGGGCGCGGTATCCTGGTCGTACGGCAGGACGACAACTCGTGGAGCAACCCGGCATTCATAACGATGACCGGTGGCAGTATCGGCTGGCAGGTCGGCGCGCAGTCTACCGACGTCATCCTCGTTTTTCGTACACGCAAGGGTGTCGAGAGCATTGCCAGTGGCAAATTCACTCTCGGTGCGGACGCGTCAGTTGCGGCCGGGCCGGTCGGAAGACATACGTCTGTCGCGACAGACATCCGGTTCCAGGCTGAAGTCGTTTCGTACTCACGCAGCCGTGGCCTGTTTGCCGGTGTCGCGTTTGAAGGCGCGGGCGTCACAATGGACCGCAAGGCCAACACCGCGTTTTATGGGTCGTCGAGCATGACGCCCGAACAAATTTTTGTCAGCTCGCCGAACATCGCGCCCGACATTGCAAACAAATTCGTCCAGACCCTGACGGCGCAGACCTCGCGCCTGCCAACGCAACCCGGCATGAGCACAGGTACGACTCAGGATCCACAATCTTCCGCCGACCGTCCCTCAGAGGTTCGCACGTTCGGTGTACCTGATGCCGACGAAGAAGAATACGATCCCAACTATTGATTGGCGGTCGACCTCTCGTTGGAAAACGTAATCACAAGAATTAAAGAGATGGCCGAATTGATCGGCCCGAACGTCTACCTGCAGGCGTTGGTCATCGCGGTTGCGTTTGTCGTACTTGGCAAGATCGCCGACTGGATTTTGTCGCGCGCGATCGGCCAGCTTGCCAGTCGCTCGAAAACAGATGTCGATGACCACCTGGTCGCCCTGGCACATCAGCCGATCTTCATGTCGTTTGTGCTCATAGGCCTCGGCCTGGCGACGCGACGTATTGACCTGCCGGGGCCGCCCACGTTCATAACGCTGGGCATTCTCAAGACCATGGCCGTTCTTGTCTGGTACAACATGCTGCGCCAGCTCACGGACGTCTTCGTCCAGACGGCGCGGCGCAACCGCAGCAGCAAACTCGTGCAAACGGGAATGCTGGCGCTCATTCAAAACGTTGCCAAAGTCATCCTCTTTGCGCTGGCGATCTACTTCCTTTTCCTCGCCTGGGACATCGATGTTACCGCCTGGGTTGCGTCGGCCGGCATCGTCGGCCTCGCACTTAGTTTCGCGGCAAAAGATACGTTGTCGAACCTGTTCGCGGGTGTTTCCATTATTATGGACGCACCCTACAAAACCGGCGATTTCATCATCCTGGACACGGGTGAGCGCGGTATCGTCACGCATATCGGGTTACGCAGCACGCGAATCCTGACGCGTGACGACGTTGAGATCACGATCCCGAACGGCATCATCGGCAATAGCAAGATCATCAATGAAGCTGGTGGACCGTCAGAAAAACACCGCGTCCGCATTTCGGTCGGTGCCGCGTATGGATCGGATATTGATCACGTGATTGCAACGCTCGAGAAGGTCGCTACCGACCACGATGAAATATGCGGCAATCCAGCGCCGCGAGTCAGGTTTCGCCAGTTCGGCGAGTCCAGTCTGGACTTCGAGTTGTTGTGCTGGATTGAAAAGCCTGTAGATCGCGGACGACTTCGTCACGAGCTCGGCTGCAATGTCTACAAGTCGTTTGCCGCGGCGGAAATTCAAATCCCGTTTCCGCAGCGCGATCTGCACGTTCGAACGATGCCCGACGGTCCGCAGGCCTAGACTGAATTAACCGCCCGTTTCCTCGCTGCGCTTGCGCAGTTCTTCGCGGACGGCATCAAGGTCAGTCGCTGGTGGAGAAGGTTCCGCGACCGGCGCGTTACCACCATCTGTCGCAGGCTGCCCATCTCCGGGTGGCGGTGTTACCTCAGCGTCAGGTGCCGGAATGACCGCACTCGGCGAGTTCATTGTGGCCTCGTCAATTCCTGCATCGCTATTTTCGGAAGGTGGCAGTTCGCCGAATTGCGCCAGGTACTCAGCTTCCTTGCGGCGTTGTTCAGCCGCCTCTGCCCTGCGACGTGCTTCAGCAGCCGCTTGCTGGGTACGGCGCAACGCCTGTCTTTTCCTGTCCGATTCAGCTTCGAATGCGTCCCGCCTGGCTCGTTCTTCCTTGGCTTCGATAACCGAGATCGCCTGACGCGCGTTTACGCACTCAGTCTCGTAGCGCGTCTGGGAACGGTTTTGCGAACAACGAACGACGACGGCCTCAAGCATGATGGGGTCATCAAGAAAGTCCTGCACAGACTTGGGCGGCACCTCTTCGGTACACCCTTCGAGCATGAACAGCCCGCACAGCAACAATGTCAATCGAACATTCATTGGCTATCGCCGATCCAAGATTGATTAAATGGTATATATTTCAGCATCCTGCAACGTCGCATGATAGCACTGCTGTCAATATGTGAAATTGCTTGAGTTCGCACTTTTCGGCAAAAGGACACGATTTACGTGAAAGAATCGAGCCAATTTTCGCTCCTCAAACAGCGCCGGTTCGCGCCGTTCTTCTCCACCCAGTTCCTGGGCGCCCTCAATGACAACGTGTTTCGCAACGGGCTCATCATCCTTGTGACGTTTCAGGGCATCCTGGTCCTGGGGATGGATTACCGCCAGCTCGCAAACGTTGCCAGCCTGTTGTTTATCTTGCCATTTTTCCTGTTTTCGGCCACCGCTGGCCAACTCGCCGACAAATACGAGAAATCCATGCTCATGCGGCGTATCAAGCTGCTCGAGATCGTCCTGATGACGCTGGCCGCCGCAGCGCTCATGACGAAAAGCTACCCGGTATTGCTGTTGGTCCTGTTTTTGATGGGTTGCCAGTCTACGCTGTTCGGCCCGGTCAAATACGCCTACCTACCGCAACAACTTGCCACCTCCGAGCTCATCGGTGGCAACGCACTCGTGGAGGCTGGCACCTACGTTGCGATCATTCTCGGTCTGATAATCGGGGGTCTGATGATCTCGATTTCCCCCAACGACCAGACCCTGCTCGCCGCATGTCTCGTCGGCTTTGCCGTATTTGGCTACCTCGCCAGCCGCCGTGTACCGACAACGCGAGCCGTCGATCCGGACCTGGAGGTCAGCTGGAACGCCTGGCGGGAAACCTGGCGCATCGTAGGTTTCGCACGCGAGGACCGCACAGTGTTTTTGTCCATCCTCGGCATTTCATGGTTCTGGTTCTTTGGAACGGTGATGACGGTGCAGGTGCCCGCCTACACACTGGACATGCTCAATGGTGATGAGTCAATCACAACGGCTCTGCTGGTCGCGTTCGCAGTCGGTGTCGGTGTCGGATCGCTGTTATGCGAACGCATGTCCGGGCACCGCATCGAGTTAGGACTCGTACCATTCGGTTCCATCGGGCTAAGTTTGTTCGCCGTCGACCTGTATTTCGCGCAGACCACTCCACATGTTGTCGCCGTTTCGTCGATCAGCGAGTTTCTCGGCCGACCAGGAAGCGTCCGCGTATTGTTCGATCTCGCCATGCTTGGCGCATTTGCCGGCATCTACAGCGTACCGTTGTACGCACTGATTCAAAAACGCGCCAAGCGCCGTCATTTATCGCGGATCATCGCCGCGAACAACATCATCAACACCGTCTTCATGGTCATCGCCTCACTAATGGCGATCGCCGTTCTAAGCCTTGGCTTCTCGATACCCGAGCTGTTTCTGATCCTCGCCGCGCTAAACGTCGTAGTCGCAATCTACATCTATTCCCTGCTGCCGGAATTCATGATGCGATTCCTGGCCTGGGTTTTGATAAACCTGTTGTATCGCATCCGGCCCACCGGACTCGAAAACGTGCCCAGCAAGGGACCCGCCATCGTGGTCTGCAATCACGTCAGTTACATGGACCCGATCCTGTTGACCGGTTCCATACGTCGTCCAATGCGCTTTGTCATGTACTACCGCATCTTCCAGATGCCGTTCCTGCGTTTCTTTTTTGAGCACATGTGCGCAATCCCGATTGCCGGCAAGATGGAAGACGAGCAGCTAATGAACGAGGCGTTCGAGCGAGTGGATGAAGAGCTCGCCGCGGGCAACGTCGTGTGCATATTTCCCGAAGGCGCTATCACCCGCGACGGCGAGATTCAGCGCTTTCGACCGGGGATCGAGAAAATCATCGCGCGCCGGCCCGTGCCAGTCATTCCTGTCGCACTCGGTCGACTGTGGGGAAGCTGGTTCAGCAGACGCACAGGTGGCGGACTACGCAAGGTTCCGGGACGGCTGTTTGCGCGCGTCCCAATTACCGTCGGCGAAGCAGTACCGGCACATGAGGTAAGTGCCGCACGGCTCGAGCTACTCGTCCGGACCTTGCGTGGCGATGACCGCTAATTTTCCGCGCCACTCATCGAGCAACTGGTCCTTGTTGCCGAACAGGGCCGGACCCTGAGACGCAATGAAATTGAGTTCGGCCAGTCGCGGAAAGCCGTTGCCGGCAACTGGCAGGTAGAAGCGATTGCCCAATGCGACAGCCTCATCGCTTTGCGGGTCACCAAATACCATGCGTGTGTGAGCAAGCGCTTTGGGCGCGAGTATCGCATCGAGCCAGATCAGGCCCATCGCGGACGTACTCGCGCGGTGAACCCAGTTGGTAGTCCGAAACAGGACGCGTAATCCGCCCGGCGTAAACGCAACTTCATCGATCGCACCCGGCAGTTGCAGGGTTTGGTCCCCAATGCGCCCTTCGGCAAGGTTGAACTGCTGCGCGAGGTTGTTTTCATCGACAAGCACGAGGAATCGAGACTGCGATGACGCTTCGAGCCAGCGGATTGCCGCGTCTCCCTGCCAGAGCGACTGCAGGCTCCATCCACTAGCCGCATCGCGGGCAATGGCGCGCAATGCGCCCGAATTGCTGCCAAGGTAGAGATGATCGCGGTCCGCAAACGCAAATCCGGTATGACGCTCGCCAAGTTCGAATCTTGCAATGATGTCACCGGACTTCGTATCAACGATTGCGGCGCTCGTGCCATTCAAAATGCCTATCAATGTACCGCCAGGCTCAAACACCAGTCGTTCGACCGGGGCTCCGGGAATGTTGACGATGAACTGTTCAGGCAAACCGCTGTCGACGTTCCAGACTCGCAATGTACCGTCGTCGGCCGAACTCGCCGCCAGCCGGCCGTCGGGACTCACCTCGATTCGCCTGACCTCGGCGTTGTGTCCGTAGAAACTGAGTTCCTGGGCGCGACTCACCAGTCCTTCCCGACCCGCGTCCGCGGGCAGCACATGCACGTTGCCGTTCTGGTCGCCAAGGACAATACGTGCGGCGTCAGGCGTTGCGACAGCCACCGCATCTCCGGACGGCGCCCAGATTGTCTGTGGCAGACTACTGTTGTCAGTTTCGTTGAGCGCCGGCAGCGTCGGCGCGCGCCAGAATCGGGCTATGGCAGATGCCCCTCCGGTTACAACTATCTGCTCGTCCGCACTGAAGGCCAGCAAGCTGGCCCTGTCCTGCGCAGCTCCTGATCCCATTGGCGGCCCGAGCAGTCGCCCTTGATCGGTCTCATATACCTGGAAACCGCGTCCGGGCCTGCCGACAAGTACCCGCGTACCGGATGGAGAAAATTGTAGTTGCCACCGCCCGGCCGCGAATTCCTCAAGCAGCGGGTTTGCCGGCCTGTCAATGCGCCACAGGGAAACACCTTCGCTGCCAAACACAGCACCGAGCACCCCCCCTCCTGCCGCGAGACTGATTTCGCTCGGCTGCGCCGACAAATCGATCTGTACGATCAGCGAGCCATCCCGAAAATCCCATACACGAACGGCGCGATCGTAGTCAGCAACAGCAATTCGCTGCCCGCTCGAGTCCAGGGACACGAGTGCCGGCGTACCGGCAATATCCAGCTTCGCGACGATCGTCGCGCTTTCCAGCGACCACAGCTCCAATGTCGTGTCACTATCGCTGCGCCGTTGCACAAACAGGTGGGCGCCATCGTCAGTAAGCATCGATGTCGTACTCGCGGCGCCGACCGCCAATGTCGCATTGCGGCGCCCGGTCGTAGTGTCCCAGAGGTTAACCGTGTCCTGTGTCGCCGTGACGAGCAGGCGCGCACCAGTACTGAGCCCGATCAGTTTTTCGAGCTCATTGACGGCAACCGCGCGCACCGGTTTTGCGAACGCGAGATCCCACACGCGCGCACTGTCACTCTGCACGGAACGGGCGACCGCAAAACGACCGTCCGCGCTGAACCAGACATTGTCGGTTTCGCGCTCGGCAGGGTCAGAGATATTCAGGCCGCGTTGAAAGTCCTCAACGAGGCCCTGCGAGTTCAGGTTGAGGTTCCAGCCGACGAGCCGGCCTGCCACTCCAAGTTCTTCATCGCGAACGCTCAGGCTCCACGTACCATTCAGTGGTTCGCCGACAAGCTCACGTAGCTGAGCCGCCGAAACACGCAGATCTTCGTTCGCTGAAGCACGCCCAACACCAAGATCAATCTCGACTGCCCGACCGGACGGCGCTATAACCTTGATGCGTAAATCTGTCGCGCGTGCATGACTTATGTTGATCGTCAGGCCGATCCGCGACACCGTACCCTCACGGTCCACAATGACGCGCCGCACAAGCGGTGATACTTCAAGCGCCGTTATCGCCCAGTTCTCTCTTTGTTGCAGCCCATGCGCCTCAAGCGACCATTGCGTGACCTCGGCGGCACGCGCTTCGGTCAGCAACAGGTTGTCCGGATCGAATACGACATTGCCACGACCCTCGTCGGTGAGGCTGGCAAGCAACAATGGATAGTCATCCGCAACGAGCATCGCCGAACTGTTGCGCCGCTGCGGCGTGGACAGAACCAGTGCTTCCAGAGACGCGAGCAATGCATCGTCGCGTCGCTCTTCGCGTCGCGCCTCCCGCGTGCGCGCATCCCAGTACCCGGCAAGCAGTTCGTGCGGTAATCGACCTGCGTCCGGCAGCGTATCCGCCAGCTCCGCGACCGCCGCTATTTCCTCACTACTGCCGGCTGCACTCGCACGTTTCTGAAGGAAGCTCCGGAACAGATTATCGGCCGCTTCGACATGCCCGGGGAAGGAACGCAGGTTGACGTGGGCGTCCTGTGCAAGCTGCAGTTCGACGGTATCGGACGTCAGAATGTTGACGTAGGACCTCGGCAGCAGCTGTGTGTACCAGAACGGAACCGCCAGGATCGCGAGAATCACCGCGGCTGCGATTGCCGGGGTACGCCAGTGAGTTGGCAGGTTTTCGTTGGCCCACCGAGCCGGAACGACTGCGCCGTAGAGCCGATTACGAACGGCCAGGTTGCCTTCCTCGTCAATGAAGATCAGCCCAATCGCGATAAGTCGCCGGTGCAAAGGAGAACCGAGATCCGCCGCAACCTCCAGACCTTTGCGGATACGCCCGTACAAATTCAACAATGATTCGCCGCGTTTCCTGTCGTTGATGATCTCACGATGAATATGACTCATGTGCGGTTCACTGTGCAGCGCCGCACGACCGGCCAGCTGCCGTGTTGCAAGGCGGTCCACATCCTCCGCAACGACGCCATCCATCACGTCGCGGGAAATCGCACGCGCGAGTTTTTGTGACAGGTAGGGTTGCCCACCCGTCCAGAAGTAGATGCGATCAAGCGCGGTGGCCGTCTTTTCCGGCGGTAAATTCATTTCCGTCGCGAACAGATCGAGATCAGGCCGGGAAAAGTCGCCCAGCACCACGGGTTGCGTGACATTGAAGGGTGACAACTCGGGTTCGGCAATCAGGCTTAGCGGATCACATTCACCCAGCAATACGAATGCGAGACGCGAAAACTCCGGATCCGTTGCCCGCGCATTGTGCGCGGCACGAATACTCGCCAGTAGCTGGTCGGCGAACGGCAATTCTTCAATGCACTGAATTTCGTCGACGAAGATGACAATGCGTTCATGCACATTGCGCAATACGATTTCAGAGTAGAACTCGACAAGCCGTTGCCGATTACTCAGGATCGACTTGTCCTGCCACCATGTCTGCAGGTCAACACGAATTCGTAACTGCCGCAGGAGCCTATACGCGACGCTGTAGTACCAGCGACCGGCGTCTGATCCCGCATCACGAACACCGATCTGCTCGAGATCGAGAATGGCGACCTTGATGCCGTTGTTTTCCAGGCGTGCCGCGGTTGCCGCGACGAGGCTTGATTTGCCGCTTCGATCCGGCGCAATGATATGCGCGTAGCGACCGGATACTACGGTCTCATACAACACGTCATCGGCACCACGGCGCACGTACCCGGCACGAACAGCGTGCAACGGCGAGCCGACGCTGAAGAACTCGCCCGTTGTATCCAGCCTGCCACGCTCAGTGCCAGGCGACTGTTCGTCCGAATTACCGCTCATTAATGATCCAGGTGCACCACGCTGATGTATTCTCCCACAATGGCTGAATCACGGCTTCTCAAAAAGGACCTGTTTGGCGAAATTCGGCTGTGCTCGTTATACTCCCGCGCCATGGACTACTGCCACCAACACAATCTCGTCGACCCGGCATCAGCCGGCGCCGAGCGACCGTACGGAATACGAGTAACGCTGCCCGCCGCTGACACGATGCGAAAGATCCTCGGCGAAAGCTGGGAAAAACTGCACTGGTACCCGAGCGAAGAGGAACGTGACTCCGCTTTCGAACACATGGCGATGCGCCACGGCTACTACCGCGAAAGCGATACACCAACGCAGGTACTGGAAAAAATCGTCCGCTGACGGAGCCCGCCGCTGCGGCCTGTAGTCTGTGTTACCAGCGCGGCGGTGAGCCGAAGAAAAGATAATAGTTGTTGCGACCTCCCTCGCCGAAGCCTGCTGCCAGGTAGACCGGCCCGATCAGCGTGTCGAAACCGGCGAACAGGCTGCCATTCACTAGTGCTGAATCAAAACTGATATCCGACCGTGTCTGCCAGGTATTGCCGATCTCGGCCGAGGCACCGAGGTAAATGGGCACCTCAAATATTCCGCCGGTCGACTCGCTCACGCGGCGGTAATACATCACCCGCGCCATCGCCGCATGTGGCCCGCTGATCTCACCACGATCCAGACCCGACAGGCGCAGAAACCCACCCAGTGTAAACAGGTCCTGAATGGCATTCTTCGAGTCGAGCGTCGTGGCATAGAGCGCACCGAGGTGCCAGCTGTTCTTGCCGTGACTCCAGGTACCTTCTATTTCCGTTTCAACGGTGTCGAATCGCTCATCAGCACCAAAGTCGGGCAGCGAGAGATTCCACTTTAGATCTGCCCGTATGCCACTTCTCGGAAACTGCGCATCATCACGAGTATCGAACCGTAGCCGGGTCAGTATGCCGCCGGTATCGAATTCTGCATTTTGCAACGTCGGATCACCCACCTTCACCCTTGCACGGCCGGCGCCTCGATAGCCGCCAACTCGAAATTCCCCGATCGATCCAATGTGGGTACCGAGATCAATAGCGAGTTCCGATTCGTTGATGCGGTAGCGCGCAACGGCATCCTCACCCACAAACGTATGCAGATTTCTTTGACGCAGGTCGATCCTGGGTGCGACGAACAGGCGCGAGCCGGCACTGAGAGGTTGATAGAACTCGGAAATCAGCAGCGGATCGGTACCCAGTTGCAGGTCCGTCTGCCATTCCGCGCCACGGGCGTTGATACTGGTTCTGGTGAGCCTCGTACCCACATTGAACGCAGTTGATCCCTCGAAGTCATTCTCGAGTGACACCGCAAACTTCAGGACGTTCGGACCATAGCTCTTCCTGCGGGCATTGAATTCAACGCCCATCTGGCCGCCTTCCTCGACCAGCTTGTAACTGACCTGCTCATACAGATTCAGGCCATATAGATCTTCGGCGGCATTCGCCAGCTGTATCGTATCGACAGGATCTCCGGCCTCCATGTCCAGGTGGGATTCGAGCATTGCCGACGACAGCCCGCCATCACTGACTACGCGCACGAACGCCAGATCCGTGCTTATCGGTTCGGGTTCTACGCGTTGTGCCAGATGCTGCGCGAATTGCTGTTCATCGAGAGCCACCTCGGCCAATTGATCTGATACTGCTAAAGCGGCTTGCACGCCAGGTCCGATCGTCTCGGGGGTCTTCGCGAAATTGCCTGAATCGAAGGTGCCCAGTTCCGGCCGGATCAGGATATCGTCGTCGGCTAACAACTCGATCTGCCGCAGCGTATCCCTGCGCATGAGTATCGTTAACATCTGTTCCGATATCTTTACCGCCGATGTCAGTTCGTCGACCGGGTACAACGGAAACTCCACGTCGACCGCGATGATAATGTCGACGTCCATTTCGCGCATGACGTCGACGGGCAGGTTGGCGGCGATGCCACCATCGACCAATAACCTGCCATCCAGCTCAACTGGCGCGAAGATCGCGGGTACAGACATGCTGGCGCGGATCGACTGGGCCAGGTCACCGCGCCCCATGACGTGCGGCATACCTGTGCCGATATCCGTCGCAATAGCCCGGAACGGGATAGGCAGCTCGTCGTAGTTATCGATATGCGAAACATCGATCGTGAGTTCACGCAGGATCAGGTCGAGCCGCTGACCTTCCACAACACCCATCGGCAGCAACAGCTCCTTGTCACGCACGCCAAGCTCCAGCGTGATCGGGTAGCGCTCGTCATCAAGTTTGCGACGGAAACTCAGGTGCTCACGCGACGGCGTATCGGACATCGCGTCTGCCCAGTCGAGTGTCGTGACGATGTCCTCCAGCTCCGCGGGTGTCCTGCCAGATGCGTAGAGCGCGCCGATGATTGCGCCCATGCTGGTACCTGCAATGGCATCGATCGGTATCCTTTGACGCTCGAGTTCCTTGAGGACACCAATGTGCGCCGCACCGCGAGCGCCCCCGCCGCCCAGCACCAGGCCGATGCGAGGCCGGTCCGCGTATGAGGTGACAGTTGCCAGTACCAGCATTGCAGCGACAAGGGCCTGGGCATATCGGATCACGAAACTGGATTTCATCAGTAGCTCATTTGGTCAGGACGAGGTTCTCGGACCTGATTATAATGGCGCGCTGGCCGGAGATTGCATGCAATTACGACATCGACAAACTTGTGCGAGCGCATTTGTGCTGTTGGTGCTAGCGCCTGTGGCCTCAGCCCTGGCGTCCTCAGATGAACCGATGACCGAACTCGTGGTCACGAGCCAGCGGCGCGAGCAGCCGCGGTTGCGGCACGCCGGTAACATCGACAGCATCGACTCCGACGCCCTGTCGGCCATTCAGCACCATCACATGCACGAGCTGTTGACCAGGGTCTCCGGCGTGTGGCTCAGCCGCGGCAGCGGCCAGGAGCACCTGACCGCGATCCGCTCACCGGTGTTGACCGGTGCTGGATCCTGCGGCGCGTTCCTGTTTCTTGAAGACGGCATACCGATCCGGCCGGCCGGATTTTGCAACGTCAATTCCCTGTTCGAGGTCAATTCCGAACAGGCGCAGTCTGTCGAAGTCATACGTGGCCCCGGCAATGCCCTGTACGGCTCCAGCGCCTTACACGGCATCGTCAACGTCCTGATGCCAGTGCCCGGTCCTGACCGCACGCCACGCGTTTCTCTCGAGATAGGAGACAACGACTTCTACCGTGCGAAGGCTGACCTGCCGTTCAATGCGGAGTCGCCGTGGCTTGCCTCACTGGTCTACGCCGATGATGGCGGATTCCGCGACGACTCCGGTTACCAGCAGGGCAAATTGCACGCAAAGCGTGACTGGGAACTCGCGAATGGCGCGTTTGCGCTGGGTTTGACTGCGACCGATCTTGACCAGCAGACGGCTGGCTTTATCCTCGGCGAGGATGCCTACAAAGACCCGGACGTCAATCGCAGCAACCCCAATCCCGAGGCATACCGGAAAGCGTCTGCACAGCGCCTCTATGGCGTCTGGAACACGACACGCAATGGCATCGACATTGACCTGCGCCCCTTCCTGCGACACTCCGATATGGAGTTCCTGCAACATTTCCTGCCCGGACAACCGCTTGAAGAAAACGGGCATGTCAGCGCCGGTATGCTGGCCACGGCAACGTTCGGGGATGCCCGCCGCCGCACCATCGTCGGCGTCGATGTCGAATGGTCTGACATGTTTTTGAAGCAGACCCAGGACGACCCAACGCCGGGCTCTCCATTTCTCATGGAGACGCGTCCGCAGGGAAAACACTATGACTACGACGTTGCATCGGCTGGCGTGGCCGCCTATGTGCAAACGGACTGGGCCGTCGACGAACGGCTGACGCTGGGCGCGGGCCTCCGCCTCGACTATCTTGCCTACGACTACAACAATCGCATGCTGACTGGCAACACGCGCGACGATGGCACGGCCTGCGGATTCGGTGGTTGCCTGTATTCGCGCCCTGCTGATCGCAGTGACAGTTTTCGCAACGTCGCACCGAAACTAAGTATGAACTATCAGTTCAGTGACAGCGGCAGTACCTACGCAAGCCTGTCGCGCGGGTTTCGCGCGCCACAGGCAACGGAGCTGTACCGCCTGCAAAGCGGGCAGGAGGTTGCTGACCTTGACTCCGAGCGTATCGATGCGCTCGAATTCGGTGTGCGCAGGATTCTCGAGCGCTTGTCTCTCGACATCGGTTTCTTTGCAATGAAGAAACGCGACAGCGTGTATCGCGACGCCGACGGCTATAACGTCACCGGCGCTCGCAGCAAACATCGCGGTGTAGAGGTATCACTCGACTGGCAACTGGCAGACGACTGGTCCGTCGCCATCGATGCCAGCTACGCACATCACACTTACGACTTCGATGTTGTTGCATCGCGCGGCGAGGCCTTCGTATCCGGGCGGGATGTCGACACTGCGCCGCGCTGGCTCGGCAGCCTCGAGGTACGCTACGAGCCCACGGACCGATTTAATGCCGGACTACAGTGGACATCGATAGGCAAGTACTACGTCGACGCCGAAAATCGCTTCAGCTACCCGGGCCATTCGATCACGAATCTGCGTGCTGGCATCAGCTTCACGCCGCGTTTTGACCTGGTTCTGCGTCTCAACAATGTGACGGATCGGGCTATCGCGGATCGCGCTGATTTCGCGTTCGGCAACTATCGGTACTTCCCCGGTCGCGGCCGTGAGTTATTCGCGGAGTTCCGTTACACGCCCAACGAATCGCTGTAGGCAATCAATGCCCTGAGCTGGGCGTCTCGCTCGGCATCGTCCCAGGCAAGTTCTGCTGCAGCCACTGAGGCAATCTGCTCGTACTGCGCCCTGCCCTGATCTGCATCCAACCCGATCATCAGCCGACGATGCACAATGTCGGCCAATGTTCTGGCCATCTCTTCTCGTATGCCGAACAGCACCTCGGCCTCGAGCAACGAGCACGACTCGCTATCGGCCAGCGCCAGGAGTTCGATCGACCGTCCACCGTAGATACTCAATAATCTCTCAACATCGTCGACGGACAATTCGTCCGCCGCGGCAAGCTTGTCCCGCGCATCTTCGACTCGGTACGCACCGGGCAACAGGGTCTCTTGTGTGCGGCAGTCCGGCAGCCTGCGCCCGAGGACCTTGCCAAGCCGGTCAACAGTTTGCTCGGCCAGGTTGCGGTAGGTCGTGAGCTTGCCGCCAATGATCGAAATCAACCCCCGGGCAAGTTTGCGATTCTTGCGGATGATGTGTTTGCGGCTAATCGCCGATTCGGGCCCGCGTTCGCGACGCGGCAGCGGCCTCACACCTGCGTAGGCATAGTGAATATCATCCCGGGCCAGGTCGGCTGCAGGAAACACCCGGTTCGTCTCCTTGAGCAGGTAATCGACTTCTGTGTCGCTTGCCCTTACGGCGTTCAGATCCCCGTCAAAACGAATGTCTGTTGTGCCAATCAGGTAGAGGTCATTCCAGGGAATAATGAAAAACGGTCGCCCATCGGCGGCCGCTTCAACGTAGTAGGCGTCTTTCGGCGCACCCTGGAATGAGCTGACAACGATATGGCTGCCCTTGGTGCCGCCAATCAATTTTTTCGCCGGCTTGCCCGTCGCCATCAATACCTGGTCCACCCATGGACCGGCCGCATTGATGACAACCGACGCGTCACAGCGCTTTTTCTCACCGCTCAAACAGTCGACGTAGTCGAGCCCGGTCACTGCCCCGCCATCGATCCTGATGCGTTCCACACGATGATAGGTGCAGATCTCGGCACCAGCGGCACGGGCACCCAACAGGTTTTCGAGCACGAGGCGCTCGGCGAAAACAACCTGGGCATCGTAGTAGCGGGCTGCGGCCCGCAACCCTTTGTGTTCCAGGCCCGGCTCGCTTTCTATCGCCTCATCGCGGCTCAACATGTCATGGGCGGGTACGGTCTTGCCAACAGACAGCATGTCGTAGGCAATCATGCCCAGTCGAATCAACAGTGGCCCGCGTTTTGCCCCCTCGTAGACCGGTATGCAGATGCGCAAGGGTCGTATGAGGTGTGCCGCAATCCTGCGCAACGTGATGCGTTCGCGTAGCGACTCGAACACCAGCGGTATCTCGCCATACTCGAGATAGCGAAGACCGCCATGGATCAGCCTGCTCGACGCCGCGGACGTGCCGCTGCACAGGTCATTCTGATCGAGAACGATAACTCGCAGCCCACGTAGCGCTGCATCGCGGGCAATGCCGGCACCGTTGATGCCGGCCCCGATGACAGCGACATCAAACGAGGTATTCGAGTCTGACATCAAGGTCGCGTCTGTCCCGAGCCGCGGACGACGTATTTGTAGCTTGTTAGCTGGTCCGCGCCGACCGGGCCGCGAGCGTGTACTCGCCCCGTCGCAATACCGATCTCGGCGCCCATCCCGAATTCGCCG
>Ga0255049_10000445_pt1 | contig 25821 bp, 20 predicted proteins | sample JV7_2_3_MG_FD_183615 | JGI IMG/M metagenome (GOLD analysis project Ga0255049, IMG submission 183615) | Seawater microbial communities from Jervis Inlet, British Columbia, Canada - JV7_2_3 | ecosystem: Environmental > Aquatic > Marine > Inlet | place: Canada: British Columbia | collected 2016-10-06
GGACGAACGCGCCGGCTCGATCGACGGACCGCGCGGCCAAGGGTTCCTGCACGGGCCGGCTGTCCGACGCCGGGAACGTTTGCTGCATTGGCGCGGTTGCCAGCGGTTGCTCGAACACGTCCGCTTCCTGCGGGAGGGTACGCCGCATCTCATCGCGCGGGAAGCCGGTCGCAATCACGGTCACCTTGACGCCACTCTTGGCGCTGCGGTCGATCACGGTCCCGAAGATGATGTTGGCGTCCGGGTCGGCAGCCTCTTGCACGATCGCCGCCGCTTCGCCGACCTCGTGCAGCGTCATGTCCTCGCCGCCGGACACGTTGATCAACACACCACGGGCGCCATGGATCGAGGCGTCCTCGAGTAACGGCGATGAGATTGCCCGCTGGGCCGCCTCCATCGCGCGGTGCTCGCCCTCGGCCGTCCCGGTTCCCATCAGCGCCATGCCCATTCCGGCCATCACCGATTTCACGTCGGCGAAGTCGAGGTTGATCTCTCCGGGCACCGTGATCAGATCCGAGATTCCTTGCACTGCCTGGCGCAGGATGTCGTCAGCGATCATGAACGCCTCGTTCAATGGCGTGGCGCGTTCGACGGTGTGCAGTAGCTTGTCGTTGGGGATGGTGATCACCGTATCGACCACGTCACGCAACGCCGCAAGCCCTTCCATCGCCTGGACGTGTCGCCGGCGACCCTCGAAGCCGAAAGGCATCGTCACCACCGCCACGACCAGGGCGCCCATCTCGCGCGCAAGGTTGGCGATGATCGGCGTGGCGCCGGTGCCGGTACCGCCGCCCAGACCGGTCGTCACGAAAACCATATCGGCGCCGTTGAGCACCTCGATGACGGTTTCGGTGTCTTCCAGCGCCGCCGAGCGGCCGATCTCGGGATTGCCGCCCGCACCCAGACCCTTTGTCAGTTTCGACCCGAGTTGCAGCTTGACCGAGGCCCTGTTGTGCTGCAGCGCCTGGCAATCCGTGTTGGCGGTCAAGAAACTGACGCCCTCGACCTTTGCCGCGATCATGCGATTGATCGCGTTGCCGCCTCCTCCGCCGATGCCGATCACCTTGATGACGGCGGTGCCGGAGCGAGCGTCGTCGAGTTCAAGGTGCGCAGGCCGACTCCTGCCTTTCCGAACCTTCTTCTTCCCATCGTCCATCGTGATCATCCTGTCCCCCAGTGTTCCTCCGTAGGAACGCAAAAACCGATCAAAACATCTCCGTCAACCATGCGCGGACCCGGCCACCCACTCTGCCGATGCCGCTTGTTTGCAGGGCCAGCGGAATGCGCCGCCGCGTGCCCTCTTCCATGTGCTGCGCGCCATACAAGGCCAACCCGATCGCCGCTGCGTGCTGCGGTCCCGAAAACGGTTCGACCAGACCACCGGCGCCGCCGGGAAGCCCCTGGCGTACCGGCATGTCGAACACTTGTTCGGCCATTTCCGTCATGCCGGGCAACAAGCTGCCCCCGCCGGTCAAGACGACACCGGCGTTGAGCATCCTGTCGAACCCGGCGCGCACGATTTCGTTGTGGAACAGCGTGAAGATCTCCTGCGCCCGGGGTTGGAGGATCTCCGCCATCACCTGATGCGAGAGCTGCCGCGACTTGCGTCCTCCGACGGTCGGCACCTCGATCGTCGCGTCTTCCTGGACCATTGAGGCCAGTGCGCAACCATGGCTCTTCTTGAGCCGTTCGGCGTCGGGGATCGGCGTGCGCAGGCCGACGGCAAGGTCGTTGGTAAAGTGGTCGCCTCCCACCGGTAACACCGCGGTGAACCAGATGTTGCCCTTTTCGAAGATCGCCATGTCGGTCGTTCCGCCGCCGATGTCGATCAGTGCGACCCCGAGTTCCTTTTCGTCCTCGCTTAGCACCGACTCGGCCACCGCGAGTTGCTCGAGCACGGTATCCCGTACTTCGATTCCCGAGCGGTTGGCGCAACTGACCAGGTTTTGCACCGAGGTCGTCGCCGCTGTCACGATATGCACGTTGGTCTCGAGTTTGGCGCCGACCAGACCGACCGGCGACGCGATCCCACCCTCGTCGTCGACGACGAACTCCTGCGGGAGCACGTGCAACACCTCGCGATCCTGCGGGATGCTCACCGCACGCGCTGCCTCCATCACGCGCTTGACGTCCTCGCGCACGATCGTCCGGTCACGCCCGGCAACGGCGACGACACCACGCGAGTTGAACGAACGGATGTGCCCGCCAGCGATCCCGACCACCACCGTCTCGATGTTCAGGCCGGCCATCAACTCGGCCTCCTCGACCGCGGTCTTGACCGCTTGAACCGTTGCGTCGACGTTAACGACAATGCCCTTGCGCAAGCCTCGCGACGGAGCTTCGCCCAGACCGACAATGTCGACGCGGCCGTTCTCGTTGACCTCGCCAACCACACAGCAGATGTTTGTCGTGCCGATGTCCAATCCGACGGTGTAGCGTTCGCTCTTAGGCATGTTCCACCCTTTTCGAAAAACAGTCATGGACGCAATGGTTTGACGACGATGCGCTGCGACCACCGTAGATCCACGTAATCGAGAGCACCGGTGCGAGTACGGATTGCACGGCCCAGATCGAGCCAGCGGCTGACGTTGCGCTCGATCATCTCCGGGTCGAGCAACAATCGCGGACCGCCGTCGATCATCTGGACCGCGACGTGTGCCGGTTCGGAGAAATCCAGTTCGGACAGGCGCTCCGCGAACAACGGAGCTCGTATCGAAAGCCGCTCGATCAACAGCACGCCGCGACGCAACTCGGCGGCCAGCGCGTCGTCCTCGAGGCCACGCAATCCGCTGATGATCGGAAGGTTGTCCGCGCCTGTCCCGGTCAGGCCGATCACGTAACCCTCGCGGTCGACCAGATGGGCGACGCCGTCAATCACGGCCACCGCAACCGGGCGGCGCTCGACGACGCGCACACGAATTGTTCCCGGCAATACCCGTTTGACCGACGCCGACCGGACCCAGGGGTCGAGCGTCGCGGTGCGCTCGATCTCGTAGAGATTCACCGAAAAGATGTTCCGTCCGGCGTAGCGTCGGTCGAGTTGCGTCTGGATGCCGCTCAACGAAGCGCGTTCGGTGCGCTCGATACGGAACCTCTCGATGGCAAATTCGGGGCCGCCCAGCAACTTCGCCGAGGCCTCGAGCGCGGCGAACACGATCCCGCCGGCAATGAGCGCATTGGCCAGGGCGATGCCCGACCAACCGACCAGTTTTCGCGTAAGGCGTTGCTTGCGCACGCGCTGGTTGGCCTTGCGACGCCAGTACTTCTGATCCATATCGATCAGGACGGGTCTGCGTTTCGGGGGCTTCATCGAGACACCGCTTCCATTTTTGTGGAGCCCGAACCCGAGCGGCGTCCGGTGCGGCTGTCACCCTGCTTGACCAACGCATCACCCGCACGCCACACATCGCCGGCACCCAGCGTCAATACGATCGAGCCCGGCTCGATCAGTTCGCGCAAACGGTCGGGGAGGTTCTTCTTGTCCGCTTCGTAAAACACATTCGGGTGGCCGTTACGGCGGATCGCATGGGCAATGGTCGATCCATCGACTCCGGGGACGGGACGCTCGCCTGCCGGGTAGATATCGGTCACCAGAACGACGTCGGCCAGGCCGAACGATCCCGCGAATTCCTGGAACAACGCCTCGGTCCGAGAGTAACGGTGCGGCTGGAACGCAACGATCAGCTTGCCGCGAAACGCTGCACGGATCGCTTCCAGCGTGGCGCGAATCTCCGTCGGATGGTGGCCATAGTCGTCGATCACGGTGGCGCCGCCGGCTTCGCCGCGCAGCTGCAAGCGGCGGTCGACGCCGCGGAACCCCTTCAGGGCCGCGGCAATGGTGGCGAAGGGAACGTCCAGCTCGAGCCCCACGGCCAGCGCAGCCAGGCTGTTGGCCACGCTGTGGCGTCCGGGCAGTTGCAACGCGACCTTGCCGAGTTCCTCGCCGAAGGCGAATGCCGTGTACGACGTGGAGAACCCGTGCACCTCGATCGCAGCCGCGCGCACGTCGGCGGCGTCATTCTCGCCATAGGTGATCAGCTTGCGATCGACATGCGGAAGAATAGCGCGCACGTGTTCATCGTCGGTACAGACGATCGCGGCGCCGTAGAAGGGGACACGCGCCAGGAATGTCGTGAACGCCTCACGGATCGCATCGATACCGGCGTAATAGTCGAGGTGCTCGCGATCGATGTTGGTGACGACCGCAATCGTCGGTTTCATTTTGAGGAACGAACCATCGGATTCGTCCGCCTCGGCGACCATCATCTCGCCGCCGCCGAGTTTGGCCCCGGAGCGTAGCTTGCCCACACGACCGCCGATCACGACCGTCGGGTCGAGTTTCCCGCGAGTCATGACCTCGGCCACCATCGCTGTCGTCGTCGTCTTGCCGTGAGCGCCGGCGATGGCTACCGCGTGTTTCAGGCGCATCAACTCGGCCAGCATCTCCGCCCGCGGGATCACCGGAATCTGCCGCCGCCGCGCTTCGATGACCTCGGGGTTGTCTTCCTTGACCGCGGAGGAGATCACGACCACATCCGCGTCGCGCACATGCTCGGCGGAATGACCCTTGTGCACGCTCGCACCGAGTTTCTTCAATCGCCGGGTCGATGTGTTGACCGCCAGATCCGAGCCCGAAACCGGATACCCCAGGTTCACCAGCACCTCGGCGATGCCGCTCATCCCCGAGCCGCCGATCCCGACGAGGTGCATGCGCCGCGCCTTACGAAACACGTGCGCCCCCCTTGGTGCTCAGTAGACCGCGAGCGACGTCGACGATGTTCCGGGTGGCGTCGGGCTTGCCAAGCTGTCGCGCAGCGCGGCCCATGCGGCGCAACGCCTCGCGATCGGCAAACAGTTCCTCGAGAACTCCCGCGAGACGGCCGTCACCGAGCTCGGCGTCCGTCACGACACGGGCCGCACCCACCCTGGCGATGGATTCGGCGTTATGCCGTTGGTGGTCGTCCGCCGCGTGAGGGTAGGGAATGAGAATGGCCGGGCGGCCTGCGGCGGTCAGTTCGGACAGCGTGGATGCTCCGGCGCGACAGACGACGAGATCGGCGGCGGCCAGTCTCGCGGGCATGTCATCGAGAAACGGTTGAACTTCATACAGACCTTGGGGATAAGCGCGGGCCGCTTCGCGCACGGCATCCAGATCGGTCTCGCCGCACTGGTGCACGACCCGGGGTGTCGGGTCCAGCCGGGCCAGTTGGGTCACGATCGCGCTCATCGCGCGGTTGATCGAATGCGCGCCGCGACTTCCGCCGAACACGAGCAGGGTCGGACGAGAGCCGAGCGGCAACTCAGCGGTCTCGAAGAACGCGGCGCGGACCGGGTTCCCCGTCACGATACCGATCCCGCCCAGCCGTTCCCGGGCGTCCTCGGACGGAACGCAAACCGCATCGACGCGCGGCGTCAACCAACGGTTGGTCGCGCCCGGGAAGTGATTCTGTTCCAGCACCATCGTCTTCACGTTCGTCCAAGTTGCGGCCAGCACCGCCGGCCCCGAGGCGTAGCCGCCGACGCCGACGACCAGGTCGGGACGGTGGCGACGCATCCAGAAGAAACAGCGCAGCACCGCTCGAGCCGCGGCGAGAGCGGCCCTGAGCTTGTCGAAGGGCCCACGGCCCTTGATACCCGAGACACGCAACGACACCAGCGGATACCCGGCCTCGGGGACCAGGTGTTGCTCGATTCCACGATGCGCCCCGATAAACGTGATTGCCGTCGAATCGCCGAACGCGTTGCGCAACGCTCCGGCAACGACAAGAGCGGGGTACAGGTGGCCCCCGGTTCCCCCACCGGCAAACACGATCTTGTATCCATCACCTGCCACATCAATTCGAATGCTGCGAAACGTTGAGCAACACGCCGATACCCGTCATCGAGACGACCAGCGACGATCCGCCGTAGCTCACCAGGGGTAACGGCAATCCCTTGGTCGGCAACATGCCGACGCAAACACCGATGTGTACGAACACCTGGATCACGATCAGCAACGTCACGCCGAGCGCCAGGTAAAAGCCAAAGCGATCCGGAGCGCGCCACGCTGCGCGTAGCCCGCGCCAGAAGATCAACAGGAACGTCAGCAACAATCCGATGGTGCCGATCAGCCCTAGTTCCTCGCCGACCACCGAGAAAATGAAATCGGTGTGTGCGCCGAAGATATAGAAAGCCTTCTGCTGTCCCTGGCCCAGACCCTGACCCGTCAGGCCGCCGCTGCCGATCGCGATCAGCGATTGGTTGAGCTGGAAGTTCGAGCCGAGGAGTTCGGTGCCCGGATTCAGGAAGGCCTTGATCCGTTGCAAGCGGTAGGGTTCTGCAACGATCGCCGCGATGATGCCCAACGCGCCCAGCGCGGACGCCCCGGCAATCCAGCGCCAGCCCAACCCGGCCACGAAGATCATCACGAAGGCGGTAACTCCGATGATCAGCGCGGTTCCGAGATCCGGCTCGATCACGACCAGACCGCAAATCAAACCGACCGCCAGCAGCGAGGGCAAGCCGACCGCCTGAAACTCGTTCACGCGTTCGTCCTTGCGCGAAAGCATCCAGGCCATGAACAGCACGATCGCGAGCTTGGCGATCTCCGAGGGTTGCACCTGTACCGGGCCCGCGAACAACCAGCGGTGCGCACCGCCTCGTGCGGGCATCGCCAGCACCAGCACCAAACCCATCGCAGTCATCAGTACCGACCCGAGAACCAGCGCTCGATTGGAGAGCTTTTGATAAGGGAACGATAACGCCGCGAACAATCCGGCAAACCCGGCGAACAGGAAGATCAGATGCTTGATCAGGTAGCCGCTGGCTGATTCCAACGACGTCATCGCCTCGTAATTCGAGGCGCTCCCGACCATGAAAAGACCGAACACGGCGAGCGCGCCCACGGCAAAGAACAACCAGCGGTCGAACACCATGCGTCTAGGCATGCCGTCCTCCCAGCGCCCGGACGGACTCGCGGAAGACATCGCCGCGGTGTTCGAAGTCGTCGAACTGATCGAACGAGGCGCAGGCCGGCGAGAGCAGGATCACGTCGCCGGGCACGGCGTTGGCCAGCGCCGCTTCTATTGCGTACTCGAGCGTTCCGCATTCGACGACATCGCAGGCGCCGGCAAAGCGTTGCGCCATCGGCCCCGGATCGGCGCCAATGACCAGCACGCTTCGGACCTGTGCCCGGGCGGCGTCCACCAGGGCGTCCCAGTCGCCGCCCTTGTCCTTACCACCGACGATCAGGTGAATGGTACCGGCCTCGAACACGCCGAGCGCGGGCAGCGTTGCGGCGGCGTTGGTGGCCTTGGAATCGTTGTAGAACGTTACATTGCGAATCTCGCCGATCCGCTCGAGCCGGTGCGCCAGCGGTTGGAACGAACTCAATACGGCGTCGATGGCATCCACCGGTGCTCCGGCCAGACGTGCGGCCAGCGCCGCCGCGAGCGCGTTGGACACGTTGTGCTCGCCCGGCAGCGTCAACGCATCGGCGCGCAACAGTTTCTCCTCGCCGAAATCGGTCCGCAGAAACATCCTGCCGTCGCGCAGGAACGCGCCCCTTTCCGTTTCCACCCGTGTGCTGATCGTGTGCAGGCACGCGTGGACCGCAGAATCGAAGCGGCGGGAGGGGGCGTCGTCGGCGTTGAGCACCGCGAAGTCGCCGTTGGACTGGTTTTCAAAGATCCGCCCCTTGGCCGCGGAGTACGCGTCCATGCTGCCGTGGCGGTCGAGATGATCGGGAGAAAGATTCAGCACGACCGCGACGAACGGACGAAACGTCTCGATCGACTCGAGCTGGAACGACGATAGCTCCAGTGCGTGAACCGCTGTGGACGTGTCTTGATCGAGTAGACCGGCAAGCGGTGTGTCCAGGTTGCCGCCGGTCCCGCCGGCTATCCCGGCGTTACGCAGGATCGCACCGGTCATCGAGGTCACCGTGCTCTTGCCGTTGCTCCCGGTGATTCCGATCACGCGTCCCGTCGTGAATCGTGCCGCCAACTCGACCTCGCCCCAGACCGGGATGCCGCGCGTGCGGGCCTCCGTCACGAGATCGATCGCAAGCGGGACGCCGGGGCTCAACACGACCAGATCTGCGTCCTCAAGCAGCGCCGGGGGGTGCCCCCCGGGGTGCAACCGGACGCCGAGTTCCAGCAGTGCCGAGACGTCGCCGGGAATGCCCGCCGGATCCCGGCGGTCGGCGAGCGTCACGCTTGCGCCGTGGTCGAGAACGAGGCGCGTCGCGGCCCGCCCGCTCTTCCCGGCACCGACCACGAGGACGCTTGTGCCGTCCAGGTCGGGGAACGTCTCGGCGAACCGGGTGGCTGTCATCGTGGCTCCGACGGTCATCTCAGTTTCAACGTGGCCAGCCCAAGCAGCGCAAAAATGATGGCCATGATCCAGAAGCGGATCACGACCTTGCTCTCGCTCCAGCCGCCCAACTCGAAGTGATGGTGTAACGGGGCCATGCGGAAAATCCGCCGGCCGCGCATCTTGTATGAACCGACTTGCAGGATCACCGACAGAGACTCGAGCACGAACAGCCCACCGACGAGGATCAGCAGCAATTCCTGTTTGATCAGGATCGCCACCGTGCCGAGTGCTCCGCCCATCGCCATTGAGCCGACATCGCCCATGAAGATCTCGGCCGGGTGGCTGTTGAACCACAGGAACCCGAGACTTGCTCCCAGCACGGCGCCACAGAAGACGGTGAGTTCGGCAACGCCCTTGACGGTGAAGATTCCAAGGTAGTCGGCGACCAGCGCGTGACCCGCGGCATAGACGAGCACGGTGAACGCGGTCCAGGCGATCAGGAGTGAGCCGATCGCCAGCCCGTCCAGGCCGTCGGTCAGGTTGACCGCGTTGCTCGAGGCCACCAGCACCAGCACGACCAGCGCGGGGTAGAACCAACCCAGATCCGGTGTGAAATTCTTGAAGAACGGGAAGATCATTTGTGTGGTGAAGACGTCGCTCGTGGCCAACACCACACCGATCACGAGCGCTACGCCGATCTGCAAGGCGAATTTGGTCCGGGTTCTCAGACCCAGGTTGCGTTTCTTGGCGACCTTCAGGTAGTCGTCGATGAAACCGATCCCGCCGAACGCGATCGTCGACCCGATCGCGATCCAGGTAAACCTGTTGCTCGGATCGGCCCACAGGATCGTGGGCAACACGACCGCGGTGATGATCAGCAGGCCGCCCATCGTCGGCGTGCCCTTCTTGACGTGGTGCGAGGCGGGGCCCTCCTCGCGGATTTCCTGCCCGATCTGGAACTGCTGCAGGCGGCGAATCATCCACGGACCGAGCAACAGTGCGACGAGCAGGGCCGTCAACGTCGACATCGCGGTGCGGAACGTGATGTAACGGAACACGTTGAACGCGCCGATGTCGTCCTGAAGACCCCACTCCAGGTACAGCAGGTAGTAGATCATGGGCCAACCTCATGGTTGACCTCGGACGGCTCGCCCTGCGCGGGATAGGGACGCAGTTCCTCGACGAGGCGACACACGATGCGTTCGAGGTGCATGCTTCGCGAACCCTTGACCACGATCAGGTCGCCATCGCTCAGGAATTCCACGATCGAATCGGTTGCCTTGTCCACGTCGGTGTGGTGATGCACTTCCGGCACACCCGCCCGGCGCGCGGCCTCGGCGGTCCCGCGCGAAAGCTTTCCGATCGTCACCAACATGCCGATACCCGACGCGCCGCAACGCCTACCGACCTCGTGGTGAAGCGCCGTCTCGAGGTGTCCGAGTTCGAGCATGTCGCCCATGATCAGCACGCGCCGGCCGCGCGGGTCGGACTGCCGCAGCGTTTCGAGCACCGATGCCATGGCCGACGGGCTGGCGTTGTAGCAATCGTCGACGAGTTGGATGTTGCGACGAAGGTCGTGGACTTCCCCACGCCCCGTTCCGGGTTCAAGCTGTTCGATCTTATGCGCCGCGCTCTTGAGATCGCCGCCGGCCGCGGCCACGGTCGCGAGTGCGGCCAGCGCGTTCAACGCCGCGTGACCGCCGCCGATCTTGAGCTGCAATAGAAGCGAGCGGCTGTCGTGGTTGACGGTCAGGCCGGCCCCGGGGACAAAACGATTGTCCAGTGCCTCCAACCGAAGGTCCGTGCCGATGTCGTGACCAAAGGTGACCTGCGGACCGATGTGTCGTGTTGCTTGCACGCGGACGTGCACGTCATCCTGATTGACGACCGCGATCGCGTCGTCGCGTATCACGGCGAACAGCTCACCCTTGGCCGCCGCGATGTCCTCGAGCGAACTGAAGTTTTCCAGATGCGCGGCGCGAATGTTCGTCACGAGTGCGATGTCGGGGTCGACCAACTCCGTCAGGAACGCGATCTCCCCCGCCGCGCTCATCGCGATCTCGAGCACGACGAACTCGACGCCGTCGGGGCAGGCGAGCAAGGCGAGAGGCACGCCGAGGTGATTGTTGAAGTTGCCCGGCGTACGGTGGACCCGGAACCCCGCGGACAATCCCTCGGCCACCATTTCCTTCGTCGTGGTCTTCCCGTTGCTCCCTGTGATTGCGATCCAGGTCGCCGTGGAAAACCGTTTGCGCATCGTTTTCCCGCATTCGGCGAGTGCGGCTGTCGTGTCTTCGACTTGGATCAGGACCTCGGGGGCGTTCTCGAGATCGGGCACGTGTTGCACGATGGCCGCGATGGCGCCCGTTGAGCGAGCTTCGCCGAGAAAATGGTGGCCGTCGGAGTGTTCGCTCAGGAGCGCAAAAAAGGCTGCGTCGCGTTTCAAACGCCGAGTATCGATACCGTACGACACGATGTGCGTGGCCTCGTTACCGCGTACGATCTTGCCACCGCAGGCCGCGGCGAGTTCGCGGGCGCTCATCTCAGGCATGCTCGCCTCCGATGTGCGCATCCAGGATCTCGGCAGCGACCTCGCGATCGTCGAATCGCTCCACCCGCCCGAGAATGGTCTGTGTCGTTTCGTGCCCCTTGCCGGCAATCACGATCAGATCGCCGTCCTCAGCCTCGCGCACCGCTGCGCCGATCGCCTCGCGCCGGTCGACATGACAGAGCAGTTCCGCGCCCGGGACCTGCTCCGCTCCGGCGCGAACCTCATCGAGGATCTTTTTCGGGTCTTCACCGCGCGGGTTGTCCGACGTGATCAAGGCAATGTTCGCCAGTTCTGCGGCGACGCGGCCCATCTCTGCGCGTTTGCCGCGGTCGCGATCCCCGCCGCAGCCGAACACCGCGAGCAGGCGCCCGGTAGCCAGACCGCGGGCCAGGCGCAATACACGCTCGAGGGCATCGGGCGTGTGGGCGTAGTCGACCCAGACCTCGAACGGTTGGCCACGATCGACGCGTTGCACGCGTCCCGGTACGCCCTTCAGGCTGCGCAGGCCCGCCACGATCGCAGGTGTTTCGATTCCCAGGCACACGGCGCAGGCCGCCGCCGCTGCGGCGTTGTCGAGGTTGAACTTGCCGGGCAGCCCGATCTCGATCTCGAACGGTCCATCGGGACCCGTCAAGATCGCCGTCGATCCGTCGAGCCGGCAGACTTCGTCGCTCAGCCGCATGTCCGCGTGTTTCGAGCGACCAAAGCGCAGCAGATCGGCGCGCGCGCGTTTCGCCAGCAGATCACCCCACGGCGAATCCGCGGGGATCACGCCGTGGTCGTCCGGGCCCAGCCCATCGAACAGGCGTGCCTTGGCTTCGAAGTAGTTTTCCTCGCTACCGTAGTAATCCAGATGATCGCGTGTCAGGTTCAGAAACGCGGAGGCGGCAAAGCGAGTGCCCGAGACGCGGTTCAGGCTCAGCGCGTGGGACGAAACCTCCAACGCTACCAGTTCGGCACCTGCGCTACGCATCGTATCGAGGATGCGAAAGAGATCGGTTGCCTCCGGCGTCGTTCGATCGAGCGCTTCCTCGAGATCGTCGAACGCATACCCGGTGGTACCGATGCGACCGGCGCGCATACCCGCCGCCTGAGCGATCGCCTGGACCATGTACGAGACGGTCGTTTTCCCGTTCGTGCCGGTGATCCCGACCAGCGTCAGCGCTTCATCCGGCCGCCCGTAGAACTCCTTGGAGATCGATGCCGTCGTGCTGCGCGGTTCGTCGACGCGCACCCACGCGATGTCGGACGCCAACGATGCGGGCCGCGCCGAAGAGGCGACGATAGCGCGGGCGCCTTGCCGGACCGCCTGGGGTATGAAGCGCTCGCCATCGACGTGCTCGCCGCGCAACGCGAAGAACAGGTCGCCCTCGCCGATCCGGCGCGAATCGAGTTGCACGCCGCAGATCGCAGGGTCGACATTCAGCCGCTCGAGCGGAACGACACCCGCCCCCGAGAGCAGATCCGAGAGTCTGGAGGTCGCGATGCTCATCCCGCGTTCCCCGGTTTCCGCCGGCCGCGCGCGGCGACGGCAGCACGCGATCCGGCGCGAAGATCGCAAACGCCGCCCGGCGCCAGCGCGGTCCCCGGCGCCGGCGCTTGCGAGATCACCTTGCCACTGCCCTCTACCCTCACGCGATACCCATGGGCCGAAAGTGTCGCGATGGCCTCACGCAGTGTCCGCTGGCGCACATCGGGGACCCGGCCCGGTGTTCGAACGGCCGGATCCGGCGCGCCCTCGGGGGCTTTTCCTGCCGTCGGCGGGATTCCCACTCTCAACGGTGGTTCCGAATCTTTCGGCACACGGAGGTAGTGCAAGGCTTCGGCCAAGATGCGCCCGAAAACCGGTGCGGCAATCTCGCCGCCCTGGCGCTCGTTGCCGCGTGGCGAATCGAGCGCCACGAGCACCACCAGCGCGGGGTCGCTCGCCGGGGCAAACCCGACGAAGGAAGCCATGAAATCCGCGCCCGAGTAACCCTTACCTGCTTTGTCTTTTTTTTGCGCCGTGCCCGATTTTCCGGCCACGCGGTAACCCGGCAGGCGCGCCGCACTGCCCGACCCTTTCTCGACGACCTCCTCGAGCATCGCGCGTACGGTTCGTGCGGTTCGCGGCGAGACGACCCGGTGGACGGGTGCCGGTTCGAAACGCGTCAGCACACCCTCCTCGTCCTGCGTACCCAACCCGATGCGCGGCTCGACGCGAACCCCGTCGTTGGCGATCGTGGCCATCGCCGAGGCGACCTGTAACGCGGTGACGGCGATCTCCTGGCCAAAGGCCAGCGAATCGTGGGTGTAGGGCGTCCAGTCCCTGACGGCCTGAAGAAGGCCCGGCGATTCCGCCGGGAGCTCGACTCCCGTTTGCTGTCCGAATCCGAAACGAACGATTCCCGCGCGCAGGGTTTCGGCGTCGAGTCGCCGGTTGATCTTGGTCATCCCGATGTTGCTCGACTTGGCCATGATCATGCGTGGCGTCAGCATGCCGTTCCTGGCCACGTCGTTGATGTCGCGGCCGTAGCTCGTGCGATACGGCTTGCCGTCGTGGCAATAGATGCGCTCGCCCAGATCGATCGTGCCGTTCTCGATGGCCAGGGCCATCGGCACGATCTTGAACGTCGAGCCCGGTTCGAAGACGTGCTCGATCGCCCGGTTCGCGCGCGCGTCGTCGCCCGTGCGCCGTTTGTTTCGGCCGCTGCGATCGATCGTCGGCCGATTGGCCATCGCAAGCACTTGCCCGGTCCGCGGATCGAGCATCACGGATATCGCGGCCTTCGCACCGGTGCGGCGGATCGCGCTGTCGAGTTCGCGTTCGAGCAAGTGTTGGAGAGAGAGGTCCAACGTCAGTCGAACATCGGATGACTGTTTCGCGGGCTCGCGCACGAGTTGGCGCAGCGACCCCTCGCGTGCGTCCTTCAGCACGAAGTACGTTTTTGGGTCGCCCTGCAACGTGTCGTTGAACCGATTCTCCGCACCCGCGACGCCGTTGCCGTCCCAGTCCGCAAACCCGACCACGTGTGAGGCGACACGGCCGCGCGGGTAGAATCGCTTGGTTTCGGGTTCGAACCCGAAAGGTTTGTCTCCACCGAGCGCCAGGAGTGCCGGCCGGTCCTTGCCGGCATGACCGAGCTTTTCGACCTCGCGGGCGGTTTCCGGTTCGAGGAAGCGGTGCAGGTAGACGAACGATTTGCCCGAACTCAGTCGCTCGACGATGTCCTTGCGGGACAGGGCGATCTTGTCCGCAAGCACCGCCGCCGCGGCCTCGGCGTTTTCCACGCGATGGGGATGGGCGTAGAACGAGCGTGTCTTTAGGCTGACCGCCAACGTCCGCCCGTGGCGGTCGAGCAACGCGCCGCGCCGCTCCGGCAACGTGAACTCACCCTGATGTTGCTCGGTCGCCCGCGCCATGAACCGGGCGTGGTGTTTCACCTGCAGCGTGTAAAGCCGGGCAGCGACCGCAGCACTCGCCAGAGCGACACACAGACACAGCAGGATCAGACGGAATCGCAGTACCCGCGGCATCCCCTACTCGAACCGCCGCGGTCGCTTGGACGCAGGTTGAGGAGTGCCCTGGGGCACGCCGGCCACCATCGTGTCGCCCGCCGTTTTCTCGTAGGTTACGACCACGATCTCGTCCTCTGCAGGTCGCGTGAGATTTTTTCGCGCGGCCCAACGCTCGATGCTTTGCATCGAGGCAACGCCCGCGTGACGCACCTCCAGCCGGCGTTCCAACTCGTCGAGGTCCTCACGCTGGCGATCGATCGAATCGATCTCGTACGACAGTTGCAAACAACTGTTCTGCTCGTAGAGACATAGCCCGGCGGGGGCGAGTGCGCCGAGGAACAGCGCCAGCGTGATCCACAACCCGCGAGCGCGTTGAACATCGCGCTCGCGCACCAGCGTGCGGTTTTTCCAGCGGCGTTCGGTTCGATTGCTTGCCATCGGCGTTCACAGCCTCTCGGCGACGCGCAAACGGGCGCTGCGCGCGCGTGGGTTCCGGTCGACTTCTTCGCCGCCGGGTCGGACCGGCCGGCTGGTCAACACACGAATGAAGTTTTCCTTGCCGCAACCGCACACCGGGAGCTTGGGCGGACAACTGCAACGGTTGGCCAACGCGCGCATCGCGGTTTTGATCGCGCGATCCTCCAACGAGTGATACGAGATGAAGGCCACCCGGCCGCCACGGGGAAGCGTGGCGACCGCGTCGTTCACGAGTTGTTCCAACCCCTCGATCTCGCCGTTCACCGCGATACGCAAGGCCTGGAACGTGCGCGTGGCGGGGTGGATTCTGAAGCGCCGTGCCGCCGGCCCCGCAACCCGATCGATCAGCTCCGCGAGCTGGCCGGTGCGAGTGAGCGGTCGTTTCTCGCGCTCGCGCACGATGGCTCTGGCGATCGCGCCGGAACGTTTTTCCTCGCCCCAGCGCGAAATGATCCGGCGAAGATCGCTCTCCTCGATCCGGGCCAGTAAATCGGTGGCGCTTTCGCCGTGGGTCGCGTCCATCCGCATGTCCAGCGGCGCGTCGTGCCGGAACGAGAACCCGCGTTCGGGCCGGTCCAGCTGCATCGAGGAAACACCGAGATCGAACAGCATCGCGTGGCAGGCGAACACACCGGCGTCCCGCAGCAGTTCACCGAGGTCCTCGTGCCGCCCGTGGAGCGGCGTAAAGCGCTCGCCGAACGCCGCCAATCTCTTCGTCGCGAGCTCGAGAGCGTCGAGGTCCCGGTCGATCCCGAACAACACGCCGTCGGGCCCGATCGCCTCGAGCAAGGCCAAGGCATGCCCGGCGGCACCCAGCGTGCCGTCGACGACCGTCGCACCCGGACGCGGTGCCAGTAGATCGACCGTCTCGTGCAACAACACGGGACGATGTGCGATCGAATCAGCCACCCATCCCTCCTCGCGCGGTGCGGACAACATCAGAATCCGAGCTCCGCCAGCGCACGCAGATCGTCATCCGTGAGCGGGTCGCGTTTCAGCGTCTCCTCGAACGAACCGCGGTTCCAAACTTCCAGGAAATTCTGCTGACCGAGAACGGCGACCTCGCCGCCCAACTCGGCCTTGTCTCTCAACAACGGATGAAGCAGGATGCGTCCGTTGGGATCCATCACCGCTCGTTGACCGAAATAGTTCAGGCTGGTGCGCAGTTTGGTCACCAACGGCTGGACCGACGAGGCCGAGAGCATCTTGTCTTCCAGTTCGGCGTAAACTTGCATCGGGTAAATTCGCGCCGATTCGCCGCGCAGGCTGGTGACGAAGAACTCGTTGCCGTAGGTGGGCTCGATGACCGAACGGAACGCGGCCGGGAGCTTCAAACGCCCCTTTTCGTCGACCTTGGCGAGACTGTTACCCCGCAGCATGGGTCTCCCCACCCGTTTCGATCTTCGACTTTTTCGCACCGGCGGCCGTGCCAACACCCGCCGGAACTCGCCGCCTGTGTTCTGCCAAGAAGAAGTGAAACGTGAACCCTATTTGGTCCACTTTGTTCCACTTTTGACCACCGGCCTCATTATGAGGATGGGGTTGCGGGGTGTCAACACCCTTAATAAAGAGAAAAAGCCGGAATTAGAGCGAAAGTAGAGCGTAGGAGGAGCGCCCGATGAAGATCAAGACACAGTGCGTTCGTGGGGACACGAGGCCGGCTGAAACGGGCTCACCGATCGCCCCGGTGATCGTCCCGGGCTGTACCTACGAGTTCGAGGATCACGACGCCATCGAAAGATTCTTCCAGGACGGATCGGGGTATCTCTACTCGCGCTACGACAACCCCACCGTGGCCCAGGCCGGCCGCGAGGTGGCCGCGCTCGAGGGCACCGAAGCCGCCGCCATGTTCGCCTCGGGGATGGCCGCGATGAGTACGGCGATCTTGACCCTCGCGGCTCCAGAACGGCGGATCGTCACACAAAACGACGTCTACGGAGGAACCACCGAACTCATGAGCCGGGTGCTGCCGGAGTGGGGTTTCGAGGTCCAGACCGTGACGCGCGATGAACTTCATGACCTCGAACCGGGCCGGCTCCGGGGGGCCGCCGTGTTGTGCCTGGAAACGCCGACCAATCCCGGTTTGCGAATTGTCGACCTCGCCGCCATCGCCGCGGTTGCCGGGGAGGCCGGTGTCCCGACGCTGGTGGACAGCACCTTCGCAACCCCCGTGGTTCAGCGGCCCGCGGAGTTGGGCATCGATCTCGTGATGCACTCGACGACGAAGTACCTCGGCGGACATAGCGATCTGACCGGCGGTGCGATCGCCGGAAACGCAGAGCTGGTCTCACGTATCGCCGCGCGCAGACGTATCCTCGGCGGCGTGATGGATGCGTTCAGCGCGTTTCTCCTGATGCGTGGGCTGCGTACGCTGGGAGTTCGCATGGACGCTCATCAGGCGGGGGCCCTGGCGATCGCACGGTTCCTGGACGCCCATCCTGCGGTGGCGTCGGTCGCCTATCCCGGTCTGGTCGAACACCCGGACCATGCGTTGGCAAAGACGCAGATGAACGGTTTCGGGGGGATGGTTTCCTTCTGCGTCCACGGCGACGCCGCGCATGCGCGCAGGGTCCACGATCGGTTGCGGCTATTCCGCCGTGCCGGGAGCCTGGGTTCGGTCGAGTCGCTGATCAGCCTGCCCGCGCAGATGTCCCATCGTCACATTCCGCGCGAAGAACTCGCCGCAGCGGGCGTTCCCGAGAGCTTGTTACGGCTGTCGGTCGGGCTCGAGGCGCCCGACGATCTGATCGATGATCTGGACCAGGCCCTCGGCGACTAGCGGTCGTCGTCGTTGGTTCCGGAGTTCACGGGACGAAGGCTCACGCTGCCATTCGCGCCGAAGCTGAAGACTGCGTCTTCGTCCTCGGCCGTCTCGTCTTTGGCGTCGTCGCCATCGTCGAACCCGGTGGTCGGATCCGGCCCGTCATAGATCGAGCGCACCTGGTTACCAAACGCGGGCTGGATCAACGGTACGGCCTGAAGCGCGACCCCGGCACCATCGCGATAGCCCACGATCAGGGCATCGCCGAGGACCATCAAACTCGGTCGCGACAGGTCACCCGCCGACTGGGCCACCGTAGCCGGGAAAGACCACCGGGTGGCCCCGGGCTGTAGCGCGGTCAGACGAATCGCACCCGTCCCGTCGGCGTAAGCAACGTATATCGCACCGCGGAAATCGACCGCAATCGCCGGCTGCCGCTGGTCCAGCCCATCATCGAGCCCGATCAGCGACGGCTCGCTCCATATACCGGGCGCGACGCTGAAGGACAGGGCGAGGTCGTATTCGCCACCGTTGCGGTAGGACCAGACCGACCAGATGCGGCCGTCGATCGAGTTCCCGGCCTGCACGATCGGTCCGTCGAGCGCATTCGGCAGGTAGCGGAGCGGGCGATCGCCACGACTCGGGCGCGGGCCCGCGGCGGAAACGACACCTGCAACCATGACGGTAAGAATGAAACCGGTGAGGAGCCTACGCATGACGGCACCCCCTCTCCATGTAGTTGTCGAATGCCTCGACCTCGGGGAACTTACGTTCGAGCTCCGAGCGCAACGCCTTGAGGCGTCCGAAAGTAATCCGCTCGCGCGTCGGATTGTCGGCATCGCCGGCGATCTTCCACTCGTAGTACGCGTTGAGGAACAGGATATCCGACTGTTTTTCATTGTTGTAGAGCGCCAGCGCATCGGATTCGCGAAGGCACCCACGAGCACGATCGGTGTCTTCTTGGCGGTAGTACGCCTGGCTGAGGCTGCTCCACGCGAACGCCTGTAGGCGCCGGTGCCCCTCCGCCCTGGCTTCGGCGAGAGCCGCGCGCAGCATGCGCACTCCCTCGCGGGTCTTGCCGAGGTCGACGTAGGCGGTCCCGATTCCAATACGAACCTTGATCGCCTCGAACGTTTCGCCGCAGTTCCCGTAGAGGTGCGCGGCTTCGCGGAAGCGGTCGACGGCGGCGGCGAACCGCCCTTGATCGGCCAGGACACGGGCTAGCGTGTGCTTCGCCATCGCCTCGTAGCGGTCCAGGCCGGCCTGGTTGGCGAGCCGCGAGGACTTTTCGGCCTCGATTTCGCTGAGGATCGTGTCGCCGAGATCGGCATGGATGTTGGCCAGCGCCAGTAGAGCGCGGACCTGGGTCGGTGCGTCGAGTCGCGCGTGGGCGCGCAGGGCCGCGCGCAATTCTTGCTCGGCGAGGGCGAGTTTTCCGAGCCGGGTCAGCGCCGCAGCCTGAGTGACGCGAACTTCACCCAGCAGCTTGCGAGCTTCGATATCCCCGCGCTTGTCCAGCAGCAGTTCGATTGCGCGTTCGTAACAGGCGAACGCGGCACCGTGATCGCCAGCCTTGATCGCCCGGTCGCCGGCAGCGATCAATTCGACGGGGTCACAGGATTCCGGCTTCAGATCCTCGAAAACCTCGAGGTCGACCACGTCCGAAAAGGACTGAATCGAAACGTTGAACACGCTGGCAAGTACGCGCAGTTTGTCGAAGGACGGGTAACAAATGCCCTTCTCGTAGCGGCTCAGCTGGGAGTTATCGATCTCTCCCCCCTCGGCACGAGCGCGTTCCTCGACGCGCCGCAGCGAGTAACCGTAGCCGCTCCGTAGCTTGCGTAGGTAATTGCCCAAGCGCGTGCTGCCTTTCAGGTTGGCGGCTGCTTGAGACCCCATTTCGCCCCTCCCCATAACATTTCCTTCCCGAGGCCCCTGTGCCCCGCGAAGATCGCGGCCCGGTCGCTTTGCAAGAATACTCGTGATGGATGACCGGGTGCGAGCAACTAGACTAAACCGCGCAACCGCCGGACCGTCAACCCGGGGACCCTCAGTCGCTGCGGAAGATTTGCAGCAAAAGGACCCGAATTGGTGAACCGGCGCTAAAATAGAGCGCTTTATTTATTGTACGGGAGTTTTGATTGGCAGCCAAGGCGGCCGTTTCCTCGAACTTTCGTCTTGCCTTCTCCTCTTCCTCGGATGGCGAGACGATCCGTGCCTACCTCATTTTTGGGGTACTACTGACTATTCTGGTCGGAATTGTAATCCAATTGACCTTTCGTGAGGTCGGTTTCGGGGTCCTCTCGAGCCGCCTGGACCTAGCGCAGAACGAGGCTGAGCGGATCGCCGCCAAGGTGACCCAACTGGGTTCCGACGGAGAGGGCATCGATTTTCGGCGTGTTCGGAGCCAGGAACGCGCCTTCAGGCAGTTCGTCAACCAACGATTCATGCGCCGTTTCATCCTGCGTTACGTCGAGGTCCGAGATCGCTTCGGCGTGCGGCAGTTCTTCATCTCGCGGAACCAGGGTCCGCGGCAAACCCACCGCCTGACCCCGGCAGGGGTGGATCTCACCAACGACGTGGTCCTGCGCGCCCCGATCGGCGTGTCCGATGGCCAGGTGCTGGTCGGCATCACGCCCACCCCCGTGATCCAGGAAATGAACCGCCAGCGATCCGAGCTGCGCACCAAGATCATCGTCGCCGCCGCACTTGCCGTCGGCGTGCTGATCGCCGGTTTCTTCTATGTGCTGCACCTGCTGCGCAAGACGAAGCAACTCGAACACTCCCGTCAATCGGCGGCGCGAGCCTCCTACGTCGGGCTGCTCGCTTCGGGTCTGGCCCACGAAATCCGCAACCCGCTCAACGCCATGAACATGAACCTGCAGATGCTCGAGGAAGAACTGGAGGCCGCGGGTGGGCTCGCAGATCAGGAGTACGTCGAACTCCTCGACTCGACAAAGAGCGAGATCAAGCGCCTCGAGGGGCTGGTCAACAACTTCCTCGCCTATGCGCGGCCGGGGCAGCCGCAGTTCAAGTCCCGCGATCTCAACGAGGTCGTCAACGAGGTGCTCAAGTTCCTCGAGAACGACTTCAAACAGAACGGCGTGGCACTGACGGTCGACCTCGAGCCGATGCTGCCCAACGTCGAACTCGACGAGCGCCAGTTCAAACAGGCGCTGATGAATCTGCTGGTGAACGCCCGCCAGGTTCTCGACGCCGGGGGAACGGTCCACGTTCGAACACGGGCGGCTAGCAACGGAGAAGCGGTCCTGCAAGTCGAGGACGACGGTCCCGGGATTCCCGGGGCATCGCAGGAACGCATCTTCGAGGTGTTCTATTCGAGCCGCGGCGGCGGGACCGGTCTGGGGCTGCCGATCGCCCGCCAGATCGTGGAACGCCATGGGGGCCACATCGAGCTCGAGTCCACCGTGGGGGTCGGCACCAAGTTCACGATCCGTCTCCCGCGGCGCCACGGCCGGCCGCGGCCGACGGAAAACGCCGCCGAACGGCCCTGAACGGAAAACAGAGTGAGCACACGCAACGAGGCGAAGAGGCGGGCGATCGAGTTGCGTCGCGAAATCGCGATCCACCAAAAGCGCTACTACATCGACAACGACCCCGATCTGTCGGACGCCGAGTACGACCGGCTCGAGCACGAGCTGATCGAGATCGAGCAACGATTTCCCGATCTGATCACGCCCGACTCGCCGACCCAGCGCGTCGGCGGCGAACCTTCCGAGGGCTTCGAATCCTTCACGCATTCGACTCCCTTACTCTCGCTGGACAATGCCTATGGTGCCGCCGAGTTGCTCGATTGGGACGCGCGGCTCAAACGCGCACTCGGCGACGAGGGGCCTCCGACCTACATGGTCGAACCCAAGGTCGACGGTTTGTCGATCGCGATCCACTTCGAAGGCGGACGTTTCCGCCGCGGCGTCACGCGTGGCGACGGGACCGTCGGGGAGGACGTGAGCCCCAACGTCCGCACGATCCGATCGATCCCGCTCGAACTGACGGATGGGGAGACGCGCGGGCTGGAGGTTCGCGGCGAGGTGTTCCTCCCGCGCAGCGTGTTCGTCCGGCTCAACGAGGAGCGCGCGGCGGCGGGGGAGCCGCTGTTCGCGAACCCACGCAACGCCGCGGCCGGGGCCCTGCGCATGCTCGACGCGCGAGTCACCGCGCAACGTCGGCTGGATTGTTTCTTCTACGGCGTCGCGGCCTGGGGCGGCGAACCCCTGGCGACCCACCAGGACAACTTCGCCTTGCTGCGCCGGCTGGGTCTGCGCACCAACCCGCTCAACCGTGTGTGTCCGGCAATCGAGGAGGTCATCGAGGCGTTCGACGAGCTCGGCAAGTCGCGCGACACGCTGGACTACGAGATCGACGGGCTGGTCGTGAAAGTCAACGAGCTGGCGCTGCGCACGATCGCCGGAGCGACCTCGAAGTTCCCGCGCTGGGCCGTAGCCGTCAAGTACCCGGCGCAACAGGCCACGACCCGGGTCAACAAGATCGCCGTGCAGGTCGGACGCACCGGAAAGCTCACACCCGTCGCCGAACTGGAGCCCGTAGCGCTCGCCGGGACGACGGTCTCGCGTGCGACGCTCCACAACGAGGATGAGGTCGAGCGCAAGGACGTGCGCGAGGGTGACACGGTGTTCGTGGAAAAAGCCGGGGAAATCATCCCCCAGGTCGTGAAAACCGTGCTCTCCAAGCGGCCCAAGCGTGCGCGCCGGTTCCGCATGCCCGAACGCTGCCCGGTCTGCGCCGCCGCCGCGGTACGCGAGGAAGGCGAGGTGGCGCGCTACTGCACCAACGTGGCCTGCCCGGCTCAGCAAAAGGAAAAACTGCTGCACTTTGCGGGTCGCGGCGGCATGGATATCCAGGGACTCGGCGAAGCACTGGTCGAACAATTCCTCGAGGCCGGCCTGGTCGAGGACGTGTCGGGACTCTACGGGCTGGAACGGGAAGCGCTCGAGTCGCTGGAGCGTATGGGCACCAAATCCGCTTCCAACCTGCTGGACGAGATCGAGCGCTCCAGGGGCCAACCGCTGCGGAGGTTGCTCTTCGCGCTGGGAATCCGCCACGTCGGAGAGCGGTCGGCCCGTTTGCTGGCTTCCCGGGTTGGCAGCATCGAGGCGCTGGCGGGCGCCAATCCGGAGGAGTTGGAAGCCCTCGACGAGATCGGCCCCAAGACCGCGGCCGCGGTGGGGCAGTTTTTCGAACAACCGGCCAACCGCGAACTCGTCGCGCGGCTCGTATCCGCGGGCGTGCGCACCGAGGCAACCGAGGAAGAACTTGCGCTGCCCTCGGAAACGGTGGAACCATCGCCCTTCACCGGCAAGACCGTGGTGTTGACCGGGACGCTTCCCGGAATCCCGCGCAACGCGGCCAGGGCTCGTATCGAGGCCCTCGGAGGTAAGGTGTCGGCGAGCGTCAGCAGGAAGACCGATCTCGTGGTGGCCGGCGAGGCAGCCGGATCGAAACGCATCAGGGCCGAGGCCCTGGGCGTCGCGATTATGGAGGCTGCCGAGTTCGCGACCTGGATGAAGCAATGAGCGATCAAGCGCATATCCTCGTGATCGAGGACGACGTGGCCAACCGTCGCGGACTCGTGCGCGCGTTGACGCGTACGGGTTACAAGGTCGAGGCGTTCGCTCGCGCCGATCCGGCCCTCGACTACCTCCGCGAGAATCGGGACGTCGTGCTGGTGATCACCGACCTGATGATGCCGGGCACCGACGGTTTCGGTGTGCTGGCGGGCGTCAAGGAGATCCAGCCGCGCACCGGGTTGCTGATGATCACCGGCCACGCGACGGTCGAATCGGCCGTCGATGCGATGAAGCAGGGTGCCGATGACTACCTGACCAAACCGGTCAACCTGGACGAGTTGCGTACGCGGGTGGCCAATCTGATCCAGAAGGTGCGCGATCGAGATCGCCGCGAGGAGTTGGAGGATCGGCTCTACGGCAAATTCGTCAAGCTGATCGGCACCTCGAAGGTGATGCAGGACCTGTTCCGGCAAATGGAACTCGTCGCCGGAGCGCGTTCCAACGTGCTGATCGTCGGCGCGTCGGGGACCGGCAAGGAACTCGTGGCCAACGCGCTGCACGAACACTCACCGCGTCACGAGGGTCGCTTCCTGCCGATCAACTGCGCCGCGATCCCCGCCGAGATCCTCGAATCGGAGCTCTTCGGCCACGAGAGGGGCGCGTTCACCGGTGCAACCGCGCGCAAAGTCGGCAAGTTCGAACTCGCCGACGGCGGGACACTGTTCCTCGACGAGATCGGCGAGTTGCCGCTGGAGATGCAGGTCAAGCTGTTGCGCGTCCTCGAGGAACGGGAGTTCATGCGCGTCGGTGGAACCGAGACGATCCGCGTGGACATCCGGCTCGTAGCGGCAACGAATCAGGATCTCGAGGCGATGGTCGACAGCGGCAGATTCCGTAACGACCTGTACTACCGGATCAAGGTGGTCACGCTGGCGATCCCACCGCTGAGCGAACGCGACGGCGACGTGCGGCTGCTGGCCAACCACTTCCTCGATGAGTTCGCCAAGGAGAACGACCGCGAATCGATGAGCTTTACGTCCGAGACGATGGCCGCCCTGATCGGGGCCCGCTGGGTCGGCAACGTTCGAGAGCTGCGCAATCTCGTGGAGAGCCTGGTCGTGCTGGCCCCCGGGGACGAGATCCAGTTGGCCGACCTCCCCGAGGAGTACCGACATCCCGGGACGACGGGTTCGGAACCCTCGCCGGTCGCCCAAAAAGCGCGGGATGATGGCCAAACTCTCACGATGGAGGAGATCGAACGCCGCGCCATCCTCGATGCCCTCGAAAAGACGGGAGGCAACCGTACTCAGGCCGCCGAGTTGCTCGGAATCGGCCTACGCACGCTCCAACGCAAGATCAAGGAGTACCGCATGGCGGGCCGGGCCGAGGGGCACTAACCTTTCGGTAGGCCGAATCGGCCGGGGCCCCTGCCAAGTTGGCATCGAAATGGGGACCGGGGGCCGCAAAGGCCGCAAAACGAACGGCACGTGGTTTGCGTAGGTTTTGAGTATGTTTCCTGCCAAGAGCAACGGTTACCGGGTCCTGGTGGTCGACGACGATCCGGCGGTGTTGTCGACGTACCGCCGTTTGTTACGGCGCGCCGGCTTCGAGACGGTGACCGAGGCGGACCCACACAAGGTGCTTGAAAACGGCCACGCCGATGGCGTCGACCTGTTGTTGCTGGACTATCGCATGCCCGGCCTCGACGGCCTTTCGTTGCTCGCCGAGTTGCGCCGGCGTGAATGCACCGCTCCCGCGATCCTCGTTTCCGCCTACCTGAACGAGGATGTCGTGCATCAAGCGCGTATGCTTGGCGTCGTCAAGTTGCTCGAGAAACCTGTCGACGTTTCTGCGTTGCGGGGTCATTTGTTCGATCTGGTGCCGGGGGCGGTGAGTCGTCCGGCCTGAAGTTCTAGGTTCTCAAACGAGGGGAACGGGGTAGTCAGCATGCAAACTCGTTCTGTCAGATTCTCTCTCATCGCCGTCAGCGGCATCAGTATCGTGTTCGGCATCGTGATCGGTGGGCTGATCGACTCGCCCGAGGTCGCGATGGCGGCGCCACCCGCGATCCAACCGGCGGTCAACATGGCGCCCGCGGTCACCTCGAATTCCGGTATCCGCGATTTTGCCGACGTCGTCGAGGGTTCGATGGACTCGGTCGTCAGCGTCACCTCGCGGGACGAGGGTGGCGGGGACTCCGAGGACGAACAGCCGCAGAACCCGCAGGATCTGTTCCGATTCTTCTTCGGCGATCCGCAGGACGAACCTCAGACACCCCAACGCCCACGCATCGGGGAAGGTACCGGGTTCGTCATCAGCAGCGATGGATACATCCTGACGAATTACCACGTCGTTCAAAACGCGGACCAGGTCAAGGTCGGTTTCCGCGACGGGGGCGAGGAAACGGCCGAGGTCGTGGGCACCGACCCGTCGATCGATCTGGCCCTATTGAAAATCGCGGTCAACGGCCTGACGCCGCTTCCGCTGGGCGATTCCGAATCGCTTCGCGTCGGTGAGTGGGTCATCGCGATCGGCAACCCGCTCGACTTCGAGCAGACGGTCACGGTCGGCGTCCTGTCGGCCAAGAACCGGCGCGTGCCGTTGCCGACCCTGGATCGTCGCGGTCTGGTGACGTTCCTGCAAACCGATGCCGCGATCAACTTCGGCAACTCCGGCGGCCCATTGATGGA
>Ga0255049_10000446_pt1 | contig 25777 bp, 27 predicted proteins | sample JV7_2_3_MG_FD_183615 | JGI IMG/M metagenome (GOLD analysis project Ga0255049, IMG submission 183615) | Seawater microbial communities from Jervis Inlet, British Columbia, Canada - JV7_2_3 | ecosystem: Environmental > Aquatic > Marine > Inlet | place: Canada: British Columbia | collected 2016-10-06
TTCTGCGGATACACAACTAGCATTACGCGAACGCCGTGCATCGGCAATCCAGCGGTGCGACAATACGCTGGCGATGGCCAAATTCTATTTCTATTACTCGTCGATGAACGCGGGCAAGTCGACCTCGCTGCTGCAATCAAGCTATAACTACAAAGAGCGCGGTATGAACACGCTGGTCCTCGCGCCACAGTTCGATGACCGTTTCGGCATTGGCAAAGTCACGTCGCGGATTGGGATCGAGTCGGAAGCCACGACCTTTCAAACGGACACCAATCTTTTCGAGCTTATCGCGACCCGCAACGATAACGATCCACTGCATTGTGTGCTCATTGACGAAGCACAGTTCCTGACACGCGATCAGGTGTTCCAGCTTACCGAGGTCACTGATGAGTTAAATATTCCGGTGCTGGCTTACGGCTTGCGCACGGACTTTCAGGGCGAGCCGTTCGACGGCAGCAAGTATCTTCTGGCCTGGGCGGACACGCTTAAGGAGCTCAAAGCGATCTGCCATTGCGGGACCAAGGCGACCATGGTATTGCGTCTCGACAGCGAAGGCAATGCGGTAACGGAGGGATCGCAGGTGGAGATCGGTGGCAATGACCGCTATATCTCGATGTGCCGAAAGCACTTCAAGGAAGGTTTCTTTACCTAGATCGACCTAGGATTGTTGCGTCGAACGATCTTCCGGCAGCGTCGGCAATACTGACGTGTTCTCTTGCGCGAGCAGGTTCCGCATGTCGTCAAGTGTCTTCATTATCACGGTATCTTCAAGATCCGCGGCATCCAGCGGGCCGCGAGCCTGGGCGTGCGGGTCGCTGAATTTGATCTTGTGGTGTCCAATCGAGATAACGTCTTCGTGCAGCAATACATGATTGGAGACACGTCTTGCGTTAACGAACGTGCCATTGGTACTGTTTAGATCCATCAAAAACGTCGTGCTGCCGTGGCGCACAAGCAGCGCATGGTGACGACTAACGAAACGGCTATCGATCGAAATGTCGTTGTGGTCCGAGCGGCCGATTAGCATCCGCGGCTCGTCCATCTCGACGTCGCCAGTAACGATACCATTATCGGTCAGAATCAATTGCGGTGGCTCAGGTTCAACAGCGACACCGATCTCGGCGGTGGCCGCTTCGGGTTCATCCCAGGTGCCGTTTGGCAATGCGGGATGCTCAACGTCGGTAACAGCAACCGGCAATGTCTCTGTGCGCGCCAGTGCCAGTAGTGCCAGCCGATCCAGGATTCCAGGCCAGCCGCCCGAGGCCTTCCAGAGTTCGGTACAAACGGCATCCGGAAACACAAAATCAGGGCAGTCGCTACCTGCCGCTCGCAATTTGCTGTGAAGGTTATGCTTGGCTTCTGTTTGCGTCATTGGACGCAGGTGGAAGTCGTGCAGCAGCCGGTGCGATAGCGGTTCCATCGCGGGTACGTCGATGATGGGTCCCAGCGAATGATCACTGATGAGAACTATCTTGAGCGCGCTGCCGGTCCTGACGCGTAGATCGGCAAGTTCGCACAGAGCGCGCAGGGCGCTCGGTTTCATCTCGTGTGCATTTTCGATGATTAGCAGCGGCGGTTCATGACATGCTGCTTGTTGTAGCGCGAACACACGTACCAAGCCCAATAACTCGTTGGCGGAATTGGTTTCGACGTCATAGCCGAATTGGCGTAGCACGCCCAGCAGCAGCTTAGTGGTATTGAGTCCTTTGCCGTCAACAAGGGCGACTTCGCAATCTTCGTGGAGTGTGTCGATGAAACCGCGCACCAATGTCGATTTGCCCGATAGCATCGGACCCTGCAACAGGCTGAGTCCAGTGGGGTTGACGTAAGTATCGTTAAGCACGTCATGCGCCGCACGCTCGGATTCGTAGGAAAGCACAGCCAGCGGTTTTCCGTGCGTAGGAAAGGGTTGCTGTCTAAGACCTGCCGCGCCTAAATCCATTCGTCGCTACTGCCAATCGTCATGTCGCGTTATAGTTGCTATTGTCTGGTTGCGGTCTCTTCTTATATGAAATGTCGACCTGTCCGTTCAGTCTACGACTGCGATTCCGTTCTTGTAAACCAGAATTCATACGAATCCATATATTTGTGCGTTATACCGACATGTGATGTCATTTGAATTAACTTTAATAAGTCGAAGTAACGCGTTGTAAAACAGGGCAGTTCTTCTGTACCTTTCTAATCATCCAGATTCTACGACAAAGTAATAGATAGTGACCGCTACGTTATCCGCCAACAACCTGACCCTGATCCGTGGCGAGAGGTGTCTTTTCGAAGGCCTGGGTTTTTCGCTCGGCAGTGGCGAACTACTGCTTCTTGAGGGCCGAAACGGTTGTGGCAAGACCAGCCTGATGCGTGCCATTGCCGGGATGTTAAGTCTGGAAACTGGCGAGGTTTCATGGAATGACGTTCCTGTGCTCAAACAACGGCAGACGTTTCATGGTGCGCTGGTCTGGCTCGCGCACCGAACGGGCTTGAAAGGCGACCTCACTATGGTCGAGAACCTGCAATTTGAAGCATCGCTGCGCGCCCAATCGGATCGTGATCATGAAGAAATCTTCGCGCGACTTGGCATTGATCGACTAAGACGCCTGCCACTGCGGTCTTTGTCGGCCGGGCAACAACGCCGCGTAGCATTGGCGCGAATGCTGTTCGCCGATGTACCGCTCTGGCTTATGGACGAGCCCTTTACCAACCTCGATCGTGAGGGCCGCGCACTCGTAATGCTCCTGGTTGAGGAGCACCTGGCCGGGGGCGGCCTGTGTGTGATGGCGGCGCACCAGGACGTCGAGATCAACGCGCCCGTGACGAAGATCCGGCTGCAATGAACGAACCCGAATTACAGCAACCCGGACTGTTCTCGGGTTTGTGGGCGACCGCAAGGCGTGATCTATTGTTGGCCTGGAAGCGGCCGGGCGATGTGCTCAATCCGCTGTTTTTCTTCGCGATGGTATGCACCCTCTTTCCGCTCGCCGTCGGCCCCAGTGCGGAACAGCTCGAACTCAGCGGTCCGGGCGTACTCTGGGTCGCGGCGCTGCTAGCCACATTGTTGTCGCTGAACTCTCTGTTTCTCGGTGATCTTGAAGTTATCAGCCTCGATCAACTGCTTGTCAGCGCCCAGCCGCTGCCGGTGTTGGCGCTTGGTAAGACGCTGGCGCACTGGCTGACCAGCGGGCTGCCTTTGGTATTCGTCTCGCCGATACTCGCGATGACCTACCGAATGCCTGCATCCGTCGTACCCGTCATGATGCTGACATTGCTGCTGGGCACAATAAGCCTGAGCCTGCTGGGCTCGATCGGTGCCGCGCTAACGGTCGGTCTGCATCGCGGCACGGCGCTGTTGAGTTTACTTATTCTGCCGCTGGCCATGCCGGTGTTGCTGCTGGGCGCGAACACAGTATCTCTGGCCGCGGGCAACGACGTATATTCCACTGGCATTTGGGCTTTGGCGGCGTACGCTATTGCATCCTTGAGCCTTGCTCCTTACGCTACGGCCGCCGCACTGAGAATTAGCAACGAGTAGAATCGCGACTATGTGGAAATGGTTTCATCGGCTGGCGTCTCCGCCGCATTTTTATCGCCTTGCCGCGGTGCTTAGCCCATGGTTGGCGGTGCCTGGCATTGCGCTCATCACCTATGGCGTTTACGCGGGACTTTTTCTCGCGCCCATGGACTACCAGCAGGGTGATGCCTTCAGGATCATCTATGTGCATGTGCCATCCGCCTATCTATCGATGATGGCCTACATGATCATGGCGATCAGTGGCGGCATAGGGCTAATCTGGCGCATCAAGCTATCGCACGCCGTTGCTGCCGCCGCGGCCCCGCTGGGTGCGGCATTCACGTTTCTCGCACTGGTTACGGGTTCCATCTGGGGACGTCCGATGTGGGGTACATGGTGGGAGTGGGGCGATCCCAGGCTGACGTCCGAACTGATCCTGTTGTTCCTGTATTTCGGCTACATGGCGCTACGTAGTGCGATCGACGACACCGCCAAAGCCGACAAGGCGAGTGCGGTACTCGCGCTCGTCGGCATTGTGAACGTCGTTATCGTGCATTTCTCGGTCGAGTGGTGGAGTTCCTTGCACCAGGGGCAGACACTCATGAAAGAAGGCGGTCCGGCGATGGACCCCGGCATGTTGTATCCGTTGCTGGCGATGATCCTTGGATTCACTTTCTTATTCGGTTCTCTCTTATTGCGTCGCGTACGAACCGAAGTATTGTTCCGTGAACGGCGTACCCGATGGGTGCGCGAGATGGTTTTGTCGCCGGAGGGTAGATAGGCATGGAAAACCTGGCAATGGGAAATTACGGCGTCTATGTATGGAGCTGCTTTGCTCTGACGCTGGCAGTCGTCATATTCTCGGATTGGCGAGCACGGCTGCGCCATAAGCGCGTGTATCGCGACATCGAAGTGCGTATTAAAGCGCTGGGTGATGGCCAATGAAACCGAGACAACAACGTATGCTGGCTGTCGGTCTGGCAGTAGCCGGCATCGCAATTGCTGCGGCGTTCACGTTACGCGCTTTTCAGGACAACATGATGTTCTTCGTGGAAATTTCCGATGTCGTCGCGGGAGATTATCCGAAGCAACGCAACTTCCGAATCGGCGGACTGGTCGTTGACGGCAGCGTTGAACGAGAGGAAGGGTCAATGGATCTCAGGTTTCGCGTTACCGACATGAACTGCGAGTTACCTGTCAGCTACGTCGGTGTTCTTCCGGACCTGTTTCGCGAGGGGCAAGGCGTCGTCGCGCATGGGCGACTGGGCGAGGAGGGCGTCTTTGTCGCCGACAAAATTCTGGCCAAGCATGACGAAAACTATATGGCACCCGAAGTGGCCGATTCGCTCGCGAAACACGTCGAAGACAAGACTGCACCGCTACGCGAGGGCGTAACGGAGTGTAATCCGCAATGATTCCTGAAATCGGACAATTTGCGCTGATCCTCGCCCTGTCGCTGGCGATTTGTCAGGGTGTCATTCCGTTGATCGGTGCGTATCGAAATGATGTTGCGATGATGAGCGTTGCGAAAACGGCCGCAACGGGCCAGTTCGTTTTCGTCGCCGTTGCATTTGGGTGCCTCACATGGTCCTTCTTAACGAGCGATTTCTCGGTTTTATACGTTGCGAACCATTCGCAGCTGTCGTTGCCCACCATCTACAAAATATCCGCAGTATGGGGCGCTCATGAAGGCTCCCTGTTGATGTGGATACTCATTCTCGCAGCATGGACCGTCGCAGTTGCGCGCTTTAGCTCGGCCTTGCCCGAAGCGTTTGCCGCACGCGTCATCGGTGTCCTCGGTCTGTTGTCAATCGGGTTTCTGTTGTTTGCGTTGTTGACGTCCAATCCGTTTGATCGCCTGACACCGCCGGCGGCCGACGGCGCTGACCTGAATCCCTTGTTACAGGACCCGGGGCTCGCGATTCATCCGCCGCTGCTCTACATCGGATATGTGGGGTTCTCAGTCGCGTTCGCGTTTGCGATCGCGGCCATGCTGAGCGGCGACCTGGATCAACGGTGGGCGAAATGGACCCGACCCTGGACGACGCTTGCGTGGATGTTCCTCACACTGGGAATCATGCTCGGCAGCTGGTGGGCTTACTACGAACTGGGCTGGGGCGGCTGGTGGTTCTGGGACCCTGTGGAGAACGCCTCCTTTATGCCTTGGTTGATCGGTACCGCCCTGATTCATTCATTGGCGGTCACTGAACGCCGCGGTTTGTTCAAGAGCTGGACACTGTTACTGGCCATTACGGCTTTCTCGCTGAGCTTGCTGGGCACGTTCCTTGTGCGTTCCGGCATCATCGTTTCAGTACATGCTTTTGCGACCGACCCGACGCGTGGTTTTTTTATTCTCGCGTTTTTAGCTATCGTTGTTATCGGCGCGCTGATCCTGTATGCCTGGCGCGCGCCCTCGCTGGACTCTGAGGTGGGTTTCAGTCTGCTGTCGCGAGAGACGTTTCTGCTACTCAATAACGTGTTGCTGGTCGTTGCCGCAACGCTCGTATTGATGGGGACACTCGCGCCGCTCGTAATTGAGCTGCTTAATGGCGGAAAAATTTCGATTGGTCCGCCATGGTTCGAGATTGCATTTCTTGTGCCGATGATTCCGCTTGTTCTTTTGCTCGGCGTTGGCATGCACACAGCGTGGCGCACCCAGGACAAACGCCCCTGGGTGGCGCTGTTGCGCATTCCGGCGATCGCAGCAATCGTTATTGGAGTGTTGTTGCCATTGCTGTTCTACGGTCGTACGAGTCTATTACTGGCCCTGGGCGTGGCTGCGGCAGTATGGATTATCGTCATGTCATTGATACAGCCCGTTCGATCCATGCGGCGCAAGGAAGGTGCGGCTGCCATCACGCGCTCGGCGCTTGGCATGTCGGTTGCTCACCTGGGTATGGGTCTGTTCGTGCTTGGCGTAACACTCACATCCGCGTTTAACATCGAGTCGGATCGAGCGCTGACTCCGGGCGAGTCGATCGACGTGGGCGCCTACGAGTTCGAGATGCGCGAGTTGCGCGATGTGCAGGGGCCAAACTATTCGGCCGTCGAAGCCATAATCGAGATTCGTAAAGGCGGTGAATTTGTTGCGACGGTACGGCCACAAAAGCGTCAATACCTGGTGCAAAAGAGCTGGATGACGGAAGCGGGTATACATGTCGCCTGGAACAAGGATTTATTTGTTGCATTGGGTGATCAGCTTGGCAATGGTGCATGGAGCGTGCGTGTGCAATACAAACCGATGATCCGATTTATCTGGTTTGGGGCAATCATCATGGCGTTAGGCGGTCTTATTGCTGTCAGCGACCGACGCTACCGCCTCACCGCAAGCAAACCGAGCAGAGTGAGTAGTACGGCTACGGAGACGGCCTGATGTCACGCTATATTCTGCCGCTGGTCGCCGTTATCGTCCTCATTGTCTTTCTTGTCATCGGCCTGACGCGCGGCGATCCGCGCGCATTGCCATCGCCCTACATTGGGAAACCCGCTCCGGAGTTCGAGCTGCCGAAGCTAAAGGATTCATCCGCAACTGTGAGCACCGAGGACTTCCGCGGGCAAGTCGCACTGGTGAATGTATGGGCCACCTGGTGCGTGCAATGCCGTGCCGAACACCAGTTTCTGATGGACCTGGCGGCGAATGACAGTATTCCGATATACGGCATCAACTGGCGTGATACGCAGCCCGAGGCGCTACGCTGGCTGCAGCAACTTGGCGATCCGTATGTTGCGTCAGGTTTCGACGTCGATGGCGTTGTCGGAATCGACTGGGGAGTCTATGGCGCTCCGGAGTCTTTCCTCGTCAATGCCGATGGCGTCGTGCTCTACAAGCAACTGGGACCCCTGAACTGGCAAATCTGGGAACGTGACTTTGTACCATTGATTGTATCCGGGGATATCTCACAATGAAACGTCTTTTGATATTGGCTATTGCGATGTTCGCGGTAGCGCCCGTAGCCGCGATCGATACGGACAGAGCCTTTGACGACCCGGAGTTGCAGGCCCGCTACGAGAAAATAATTTCGGAGGTGCGGTGCCTCAAGTGTCAAAACCAGAGCATTAAGGATTCGAACGTATTTCTTGCGGCGGATTTGCGGCGAGAGATTCGGCGGCTGATTTCCGAAGGAAAGACCAACGGGGAGATTCAGGATTTCCTCGTGACCCGTTATGGAGAATTCGCTTTGTATCGTCCGCGAGCCAGTGGCAAGACGCTGATTCTCTGGATCGCGCCGTTCTTGTTGGTGTTGTTTGGTGGCTTTGCGATGTTCCGGGTTGTGCGCCATCGCATGGCGTTGCCTATCGATGACGACAGCGTAAGAGAAGGGTAGTTGTGGTGACGTTCTGGTTGGTCCTGGTTGTTCTGTGCCTCATTGCCGTGACTTTCGGTGTTTGGCCCTTGTTCCGGGCGTCGCATCGGCTTTCGCCGCTGGTCGCCGTAGTTATCGTCTTCACGATTGCGTTTTCTGTGGGTCTTTACAACTTTGTCGGCAGTCCGAGTGTGCAATCCGCAGGTGCCGGGTCTTCCGACAACTTGCCCGATATGGAAACAGCGATAGCGTCATTGGTACAGCGGCTCGACGACAATCCCGAGGACCTGAACGGTTGGAAAATGCTGGCGCGTTCGTACATGTCTTTACAGAAATTCGATGAGGCCGTGTCCACCTATGAACGCGTAATGGAGCTCGAGGACGGTCAGAATGCCCAGACACTCGTCGATCTCGCGTTGGCGATACTGTCTCGCGACGGTACAGCAATCGAAGGACGCACAGCGGCTTTAATCGAAAGCGCGTTAGCACTTGAGCCTAATAATCCCGCGGCGCTTTTCTATTCGGGTGCTGCCGCGGCGAACCGTGGCGACACGGACCTGGCTGCTTCGCGCTGGGAAATCCTCCTGGGGCTAAATCCACCACCGGAAATTCGTAACATCCTGCAGCAGCGCGTCGCCGAGTGGCGAGGCGAACCTTTGCAGCCTGCTCAACCGCCTGTCGCGGACACATTGCCGGCTGACCACCCCGGTGTCGAGCGGCCGGTGACTGAAGATGCGGCCGCCGTCGTGACGGCGAGAGTCTCATTATCGGATAACGCAATGTCAGCGATAACGTCCGACGCCAATGTTTTCATTATCGCGAGAGATCCGGCCCAACCGTCGCCACCAATCGCTGTTGATCGTCTACGCTTGTCCGATTTGCCGGCCGTCGTCTCTCTTGGCGATGCGCAATCGATGGTCGCTGGTCGCTCACTGTCCGGATTCGACGAATTCGAACTGCTCGCCCGAGTGTCACTCAGCGGCAGTCCGGCCGCGACCTCAGGCGACTGGTTTGGTAGCTTGATCGTTCGGCCAGCCGACGAACGTTCGGTTTTTCTCGCAATCGATCAACAAGTTCCCTAGACCGCTCATTTAGCGCATACCGAGAAGACTATGCCGATACCCGAGGCCCTGTTGGGCAACCTGCGAATTCCGCTCATCGGTGCACCGATGTTCATTGTCTCGGGACCCGAACTCGTTATTGCCCAGTGCCAGGCGGGAATAGTTGGTTCCTTTCCGGCGCTCAATGCGCGGCCGCAAAAATTGCTCGGTGACTGGATAATACAAATTAAGGACGAGGTTGGCGAGTACAAGGAATCTCATCCGAACGAACCGGTTGCACCTTACGCAGTCAACCAGATAGCGCATTCAAGCAATCCTCGGCTTTTTGAAGACGTGGAGACCTGTGTTAAACACGAGGTGCCCATCATCATTACAAGCCTCAGGCCACCTGAAGAAATAGTCACCGCTGTGCATTCCTATGGCGGACTGGTCTTTCACGACGTGATTAGCCTGAAACACGCACGCAAAGCGATGGAGCAGGGCGTCGACGGCATAATCGCGGTATGTTCCGGCGCTGGCGGTCATGCCGGACCTTTGAATCCGTTGGCATTGATTAAGGAAATACGCAACGAATTCGATGGCACTGTAATCCTTTCGGGTTGCATTACGAACGGTGGCGACGTGCTTGCCGCCCAGGCCATGGGTGCGGATCTCGCCTATAGCGGTACACGATTCATCGCAACCGAACAGGCCAGGGCCGTGCCGGCCTACAAACAGATGATTGTCGACAGCAAAGCAGACGGCATCGTGTATTCATCGCTATTTTCCGGCGTGCTCGGTAATTACCTAAAAGGCAGTATCAAGAATGCAGGTATGAACCCCGACGATCTGCCAGACGGAAGCAAACACGATATGGACTTCGCCAGCGCCACCGAGAGCGATGCCAAAGCCTGGAAAGATATCTGGAGCGCGGGGCAGGGCGTCGGCAGTATCGATGACATCTTGCCTGCACGTGACCTGGTGCTGCGCATGGAGAAGGAATATCGTGAGACGCTGGCGCGTCTCAACGCAGCCTAGTCCATGCACATTGTTTTTTACTCATACTTTTTCGTAGCGCTCGGTGGCGCGCTCGGAGCCATAGCTCGGCTTGCGCTAAATGTATTCCTGCAACGCGACGTCGAGTTTCCCTGGGGTACGTTGAGTGCGAACCTGATCGGCTGCTTCGTAATGGGTATCGTCGCGCAACTAATCACAAATACGGCCTGGTTTAACGATGCGGGAATTATTCCCGATCAATATCGTTTGTTGTTTGCCGTGGGATTCTGCGGCAGCTTTACGACGCTGTCGTCACTTGTGCTGGAACTCAACACGATGATTCAGAAGAACGAGCTGTTTTATTCGTTCACCTATCTTGTCAGCACGTTGGTCGGTGGCTTCGCCTGCTTTTACCTCGGCATCGTCATTATGCGTGCCGTGTTGAGACTGCAGAGCAGCTGACAGCCAGTTATTTACCAGCAACTATGTCGGCGGCGCTCGACTCGAGAAGGTCAACGATACGGTCAAGCCAGTTGTTGTGTTCCGGTTTCATTAGTACCGAGCGCAAACACCTAATCGTCTCCGAGTTCACGCGTATACCCGGTGCATATTCGCTCAAGAGTTCGACAGGTAGCTCGATCATCGCGAGATGGAGGTCATGTTCGGCGGCCGCGGCGAATAGTTGGCGGGCCCTGTCACTTGATTGGCTGCTATCGGGCGCGTCCACGGCGTAAACGACGATGTCGAGCTCGGGTTCCATCAAGGGCAGGAAATAGTCGCTGTTTCGTAGTCGGCTCCAGAAACCACGGGCAGCGCTCAGGCAGTCGTCAAGCATCGCAGCGAACTCGCCGCCGCGCACCAGCGGTAACAGTTGTTGCGTGGCCCATAGCGCGACCGCAGCAGCTCCGGGTCGCGAGCATTCAAGACTGATCTCGCCGAGGTGCAATTCAGCAGAACTAAAATACGTGTATGGCGACCCGTGTTTGTACAACTGACCGACCGATGGGTCACGGAACAAAATGCAGCCGCATCCGTAAGGCTGTAATCCGTGTTTGTGTGGGTCGATCACGATAGAGTCCACAGCTGTCAGGTTGTCGTAGGCTTCGCGCGCGTTTTCATGCAAGTTCGTAGCGAGGCTGAAGTAACCGCCATACGCGGCATCGGCATGGATTCGGAAATGGTACTTAGCCTGCAAGGTGATGATCTCTGGCAGCGGGTCGACCGCGCCAAGACCGGTGTTGCCCATGGTTGCGACTACGGTTCCGACGTCGCCTTCTCGCAGCAGCTCGTCGAGCGCCGCGATATCGATGCGACCGTCGTTGCTAACAGGCACCGGTGAAAACGGCAGGCCAAGCACGTCGCTAATTCGACTGTGCGTGTAGTGCGCTTGTGCGGACGCGACAATACGCTTGCCGGGGTGATGTTTACCGGCAACCCAGAGAGCCTCGAGATTGGCCATCGTGCCGCCGCCCGTCAGGTGCCCCAGCGACTTGTCCCAGTCAAACATGCTCGCGAGCTCAATGACGCATTCTTTCTCCATTGCCGAACTCGCTCGTCCGCCGTCCAGGGCGTGATTGTTCGGATTCACCCATAGCGACAGCGCATACGCGATTCGCGCGATCGGGTGCGGTGGTTTGAGCATTTGCCCGGCATATTGCGGGTGAAAATACGGGTAGTTATCCTGCATTCGGGTCGCGACTTGATGCAATACGGCACTGACCGCGTCGGCATCGAATTCGGCTTCAAAGTCGGGCAACTGCAAGAATCCGCCGGCGAGCGTGTCGAGGGCGTCCTTCAGGAGCTTCAGTTCTGTCGGGTCAATCAATGCCGGGTTCCTGTTACCTTCGCCGCGCAGCTTACCGTAAACTGCGGGAATGGACCTTATCGCACTCGCCGTACCGTTTTTTCTGTTGGCGTTGCTTACGGAGTTAATCGTCGACTGGCGGCGCGGCAGCGGTTTCTATCGCAGCAATGATGCCATTAACAGCCTGAGCGCGGGAATCCTCAGTACGACAATCGGCTACTTCACCAAATTCCTGCCGTTGATCGCATGGGGATTCGTGTTAAGAAATTTCTCGTTGATTGTCATGCCAGTGGAATGGTTCGATTTCTCACCGGGAGGACTGCTCTTGTGGGTAGTCGCCGCGTTTGCCTGGGATTTTTGCTACTACTGGTTCCATCGCCTCAGTCACGAAATATCCGTGCTCTGGGCGGCCCACGCCGTGCACCATCAAAGCGAGGACTACAATCTGTCGACGGCGCTTCGGCAGACCAGCACCGGCTTTCTTTTCGGCTGGATCTTTTACACACCGCTGTTCGTGATCGGATTTCCGCTCGAGATTCTGATTACGGTCAACGCGATCAACCTGATCTACCAGTTCTGGGTGCACACGCAGATCGTCCGGCGCATGGGCGTGCTCGACAGGGTTTTGGTTACGCCGTCGAATCATCGCGTGCATCATGCGCAAAATGAGCGCTACATCGACAAGAATTACGGCGGCATGCTGATTCTGTGGGACCGGATGTTTGGAACCTTTGAGGATGAATCCGACGACGACCCGGTCGTGTTCGGGGTGCGTAAGCCGCTCGCCAATCTCAATCCGTTCTGGGCGAACCTGCAAGTCTATGACTACCTGCTGTTCGACTCGCGCAAGGCGGCCCGATGGCGCGACAAGGTCGGCGTCTGGTTTGCCCGGACAGGTTGGCGGCCCGCCGATGTTGAGGCGCGATACCCAAAACAGCGCAGTGACCTTTCGACCTTTCAAAAATTTGACCCCCGGTTGTCGCCACAGCAACGCCGTTACGTGATGGCCCAGTTCGCGTTCGCCATCATCGGTGCCTTGCTGATTGCCGATCTCTACGTCAGGCAGGGTGTCAGCGTCGTGTTAATACCCTGCATCCTGCTGTGGACACAGCTTTATACAGTTGGCTTGTTGAACGAGGGCCGGTCCACGGCGCGCCGTATGGAGTGGTTGCGTCTGTTGCTCGTGGTCCCAGGCGCGTATTTGTTGCTACTGACGACCGTCGGCGATCTGCTTGATCCGGCCACCGGTTGGCTGGTGATCGCGCTGTACATGGTCACGTCTGCGGCTTGGTTGTGGCGCGTTCCGGTGATTGAGCAAGTCTTTGCGATATGATAATTATCAAAGGTTTATGTATATTACTTATAGTTAATTCTTCCTTTGTGAGGATGCTTGAATGGGCAGCAGAATAAACACGCACTCGGGCGCGCCCTGGGAATCCATCGTCGGCTACAGCCGCGCTGTTCGTGTGGGTCCGCACATCGCGGTTTCGGGAACCGCCCCGGTCGGTGACGCCGGTGAATTGGTTGGTGAGGGCGATGCTTACGCGCAGGCCAAACGATGTATCGAGGTCATCGCCAGCGCGCTGTCAGAGGCGGGAGCGGGGCTCGAGCATGTTGTTCGCACGCGCATGTTTGTCACTGACATCGACCTTTGGTCCGACGTCGCGCGAGCGCATCACGAGGCCTTTGGCAGCATCATGCCGGTAACGACGATGGTCGAAGTCTCGCGGCTCATCGATCCGGCGATGCTGGTCGAAATAGAGGCTGACGCAATCGTCGAGAACGACTGAACCGGAGCAATCGTTGCCACGAAGCAGAAACAGCCTTTCCATCGGGGAGGCGCGCCGCGTTGCCCTGGCCGCGCAGGGATTTGATCGCCAACGTCCCGATGCGCCGAGCGATGCGCGGCACTTTCGGCGCGCACTGGGCGCCGTCGGCGTTTTACAGCTGGACTTTGTCAATGTGCTGATCCCGGCGCACTTCCTGGTCATGTGGTCGCGACTCGGTGCCTACGACCGGGAACGCTTCGAGCGTTTCCTGTATCGCTCCGGCGAATTCACGGAGCAATGGGCGCACGAAGCATCGGTCGTTCGGGCCGGCGACTGGCCGCTCCTGGCTCACCGTCGACGCGAATTTCGACCGCCGAGAAACAACCCGATTAATGATTTCAGGAATAAAGAGAATTACCTGGCCGACGTTCTGAGACAGGTGCGTCAAGAGGGCGCTGTAACATCTAACGATTTGCCGGCGCTTGCCGGTCCGAAAAGCAAACCCGGCGACTGGCATCGATCAATGCCTCGCCGGGCGCTTGAGTACCATTTTGCGCGTGGCAAACTTGCAATCGCGCGCCGCATGCCCAATTTCCAGCGTGTCTACGACCTGCCCGAGCGGCTCCTCGATAGACAGCATCGTGATACGCGAGTGGGTAAAGAAGGCGCAATGCGTGAACTGCTGCGGCAAGCGGCCGTGTCACTGGGAGTTGCCACACTTCAGGACCTCGCGGATTTCTACCGTATGTCGGCTCGCGACGCCGCACTTCGAGTCAGGGAACTTGTCGAGCAAGGCGAACTGTCGGAAGTGACCATCGAAGACTGGACGGATATCGCGTATCTCTCGCGATCGGCGCGATCGCCGCGCCAAATCCGCGGCGCCTCGTTGTTGTCACCGTTCGATCCGGTTGTGTGGTTTCGACCCAGGGCGGAGCGCTTGTTTGATTTCCGGTATCGCATTGAGATCTACGTCCCCAAACCGAAGCGCAAGTGGGGTTACTATGTTTTGCCGTTTCGTGTTGGTGATCGCCTGGTTGCACGTGTTGATTTAAAGGCGGATCGACATAGCAGCGTCTTGCGGGTGCAAAGCGCGCATCCGGAAGTCGGTATAGACGAGCAGGAGGTTACCGTGGCACTCGCGCGAGAGCTGCAGCTGCTCGCGGAATGGTTGCAATTGGATCGCACCGGAGTCGTATCGCGCGACCGGTTTTCGCGTTCGATCGCCAAGTCTCTCGGGGCATACTGATTAGATGCTGTTGCGGCCTTCTTCCATCGCGCTTGTCCTAGCCAACCTCATGCCGCTGGGCGGTGTATTCCTGCATGTGGCGGTCATAATCGGGGCCGCCCTGATCAAGTGGCTGGGTAGCCCCATCATGATGCTGGTTGTGCTCATAGCCGCCAAGATAGTACTGGACTTGCGGCTACACCTATCGGAGCGCAAGAAACTCTCGGCCGAGTCCGGGACGCTCTGACAGCTAGTCGGTGGACGGGCGATTTTCGCCTTTCTTTCCACCGTGTTTCTGGTTGCCGCCATTTCGTTTGCCACGTTTTTCGCGGGCGGCCGCACGTTCTTCATCCGACATCGATTCCCACTGAGTACGCCGCTCCGCTTGCCTTTCTGCGCGTTTTTCGCGAGCCGCAGCCCGCTCTTCATCCGACATTGATTCCCAACGCTCACGTTGCTCTGCCATTCTCTCGCTGCGTGCTCCTTCAGGCCGTTGAGCAGCGCGGCGCTCGCGCAGAGCCTTACGCTCCTCGTCCGGCATCGCGTCAATCTCACTGCGCCATTTCTCGCGCATTGCGGACCGTTCGTCAGGCGACATGCTCTCCATGTAGGTGCGTCGGTCTTCAGGACTGAGATCTGTCATTTCGGAAACCGACTGTGTATTACCGACAACAGGTATCAGTAGTGCTAGCCCTGATCCCAATAAAATTCGGCGAATTATTTGCATCTGGTATTCTCCTTGGCAATTACCGATTCACCCGGTATCGGGTGATTCTCTCGACATAACGCCCGGCTATCCATCAGGTTGACATGCTGCATAGAAAAACATTCAAAAATCTTGGTCTCGTATTTGCCACTTGCATGCTGCTTGCGGCCTGTGCGTCCCGGCCGGAAATACAGCCCAGGAGTGCCGCGGTTCCCGCGGACGTGGATTTTTCGGGAGTTTGGCAAATACGCCTGGATCCGGACGCCAAACCAATACCAAGGGAAGGTGACGACGGAAGGATACAGATTCCGTCCGTAAATCCGCAACGACGGGACGGCAAACGCCCTTCCAAAAGGTCATCGGATAGCGCCGTGCAAATATTTCTCGAGACCGGCGAGTTACTCAAAATCTCGCAAACCGCGGACGGTCTGTTTATCAGTTTCGATCGCGCCATTGTCGAGGAGTACACGTTTGGCGAGAATCGTATTGTCTCAGTAGGCCCGATCGAGGCGCAACGCGTGTCGGGCTGGCAAGGTCGCGACTTCGTGGTAGAAACTCTTGACGCGCAGGGAGGGCTTTTAACCGAGATCTGGCACCTCGACGCCGACGTGCTTGTTCGCGACATTTCCGTATCTCGCGGCGACAAGCAACAGTTTTCCTCGCAGCAGCAGTTTGAGGGTACCTAGGCAGGGTTATGTACCGCGATCATGCTGCTCGTACTGCAACTGTCAATCGCTTTTGGCTAGTTCTTTTGGATGAACGGGCGTGTAGTTTTTCAAGGTCGCCCGAACTTTCAGTTTACCTTTGCGGTGCTGCTCAATAATAACCGGCAGGTAATCGAGTTCTTTGACGCACCAGAGTGTAGTCACGCGCGATGAGTTTTCAGCCTGATGCTGGATGCCGATCGCCGTATATTTTCCGGCTGGCACACGCACTTTTTTCTCGCCGATCGACCGAACCATAATTGTTTTCAGTTTATCGACTTCGAACAAGCGGTATTTGTCGCTCGGTCCATCACTCAGTAGATCGTGCATGAGCTCATATTGTATGGAAACACGATCGTATGACAGCCCCTCCATGATGGAGGTGATTTCCTCGTCGTTGACCTTGCCACTGGCTTCGTTCTTATCCCAGTCGAAGGTAATGTCGGCTCGCACCTTGTCTCTCGACAGCGAGTCGTGCGACTGGTATGCCTGGGGAATGAGGCCGTCATCGCCGTTGGCGAATGTCGATACCTCTGAAATCTCGCCGCGGGCAAAGAGCCTCGACATGCCCGTGGGCTTGATGTTGTGCCTGGCAACATAACCGGACTCGGTTGCTTGCAGCTCGGTTCTCAGGCGTCCACTGACGACGCTGATCTTGACCTTGTACTCGGCTGTGTGTGGAGTGAGTTTTCCGCTGGCATCCGCCGGACCTGCGAGCAAGCCGACGGCCACGAAGCACCACGCGCACCAAATGCGCATCCGGGTGCCGGTAATCGTCGGTGTCGTCATGCGGATGCCTTCTCAAGAACCTCGGTGGATTCTCGCATAAGCGACATGACCGCTTCCTGAACGGCCTCGCGGTGCGATTCCAGGTTGTCGAGCGCCACATCACCCGGGACCGTATAGGGCTCTCCGATGGCCAGCACGATGCGCGAGAAAGGCTTGGGTATCATGAAATCATCCCACCGATTCAGGTACCATGCGCGTTCCGCCGCGCAGGCGACTGGAATAATGGGCACGCCGGCAATACGAGCCATCAGTATTGTGCCAACCTTGAACTCGTATTTCGGGCCTCTGGGTCCATCCGCGGTTGTCACGATGGAGTAGCCGTCTTTCATCATGCGCTGCATGTCGCGCAGTGCGAGGGCGCCGCTTTGATTCGCGGAGCCTCGGATAACTTCCGCTCCCCAGGCTCTTGCTATGCGTTCGGGCACCTCACCATCGACAGAACCGGACACGAGGAAGCACGCCTTAAAGCCCCGCTGCACCCAGTAGCGGATAAGTGTCGAACCGACAACGTGATGCTGATGCCAGTAGCACGGGGCACAAACGGTGCCTTCCTCGATAAATGGCTCGATGCGGTCCGCGCCGATGACTGTTTCGACCCGGTAAGTTGACGCCAGTAAGCGAATGATCCCGCGTAATACTGGCAAACCGAGAAAGTAGTAAAGCCGACGCGCAGGCGTCATACGGCGCAGCGACGAGGTGCTGCGGCGAGACTCGACCGAATCGAAGTCTGTGGCTGTTGGTTTACTCAAGATCAGACCTGCTGCTGTGGGTTATGGCCGCGCTGAGCTACTGCCAGTCGGCAAGAGTGGCGCTCTGGGAGCCGAGTTTGCAGTATCGAATCTCTGCCGGTCAATGTAATATTGCGCCTGCATTGCCCAAGCCCTTCCGAATCCTCAATCGCAGATGACAGAACCCCAGCTCGCATATCGGCGGCCATCTGGTCCTGACCAACCCGTTACGCTTGGCATAGACCAGCAGACGCTCACGACGCTCGATGGATTGCAGCGCGAGTTCGGTGACATGGTCAGCATGACCAAACCCAATGGGCGCCTTGCCTACTTCGTGAACGACGCAAGCGAGGTACGTCGCATTCTCGTGCGCCGTCATAGCAAGTACCACAAAGGTCCCGGCTTCGAACGCGTCAAGATGCTGCTCGGTAATGGCTTGATTGTCAGTGATGGGGACGTCTGGCGACGCTCTCGCACAATGATCCAGCCCGCATTCAGCAAAAAGAATGTGCACCGCTTGATGACGGTCATGGTGGAATGTTGTGATCGGCGTGCAGTGCACTGGGCGAATCTCGCCGCGCGCGGTGAGCAGCTCAACATTACCGAAGAGACGTCTGACTTTGCATTGGAACTGATTCTGATCAGCATCTTTGGCGATGACTACGAGAATCGCATCCTGACCGACGGTGACAACCCGTTCGCGTTCCTCAGCCGTGACTCGACGCGCGACCTCAGCGTTGTTATGAAGGTACGTCATTTGCGCGAACTGCTGATGAGTATCATAGGCGAAAGACGAGCCTCTCAAGACGACAAGCAATTTGATTTTCTCTCCATGCACCTCGGCGCCGTCGACAAGCAGGGCAAACCATTCTCGGATTCCGAATTACTTGATGAACTCATGACCCTGATCGTGGCCGGATTCGAGACGTCGGCCAACACGCTGAACTGGGTTTGGTACCTGGCGGCCAGACACCCCGACGTCGAAGCAAAAATCATCGAAGAAGCAAAACGAGTGTTGCCAAACGTATCGGCGGTAAGCGCGGAAACCGTTAACGCCATGCAATATACACAGCAGGTACTCGAGGAAGCGCTGCGTCTGTATCCGCCTGTCTGGTTATTTACCCGCAGGTCACACGAGGATGATGAGCTTGATGACTATGATGTCCCGTCCGGCACCGACATCTACCTGTCGCCTTTTATCCTGCACCGAACCGAATGCTATTGGCCGAAGCCGAATAGGTTCGACCCGGACCGATTTAAACCAACGGACAAGCCAGGCAAGGAGCGTCCGTACTTCCCGTTTTCGCTGGGCCCGCGACGCTGCCTTGGCGAGTATTTTTCGTTTCTTGAAATGAAGGTGCACTTGGGATTACTGCTACCGCGTTTTCGCATGCGCTTGCTGGATGACAAAGAGCCAGACCTTGAGCTCGGCATCAACCTCCGTTCTGTAACTGACATTCATATGCAACCCGAGACAAGATAAGCGCCAAATGAAACTCTACGATACATTGACTGACCTGCTCCGCGAGGCGAGCAAACAGGATCGCGAGATTCGCTTTATTGACGGCGAAAACCACGAAAGCGTTGTTCGTTTTTCAGAGCTGTGGGATCGCGCGGTAGCCTTGCTGGGTTCTTTGCAGGCACGCGGAATGCAGCCGAGCGACGAACTGATTATTTTCAGCAAGTCAAACGAGAGTTTTGTCGTTGCGTTCTGGGCCGCGGTGCTTGGCGGAATCGTACCCGTGCCTGTTGCAGTTGGCATCAGTGACGAACATCGGCTCAAGTTGTTTCGTATCGTGTCGCAACTCGAAAGAGCTACATTGTTTACAGAAATGGGTTTGCTCGAGCGCTTGCTCGAGTTTTCGAAACAACGCGCGCTGGAAGACATTACGCATTTGCTGGAAACACGCACCGTCCTTATGAGCGACGTCGAGCCGGCGTCGCATGGTGACTTGTACGCTGCGACCCCCGATGACATCGCTTTCATCCAGTATTCGTCCGGATCGACCAGTGATCCGAAGGGCGTCGTGCTGACGCACCTCAATCTGTGCATCAATATTCGCGCCATTGTCGAGGCAACCGGCTGGCACAAGGACGACCAGAGCCTTAGCTGGATGCCATTGACACACGACATGGGCCTGATCGGTTACCACCTCAGCGTCCTCGGCGTTGGCATGAACCAAGCGGTTATGGATACCAACGTATTTGTCCGGCGGCCTTTGCTGTGGATGAGCAAGGCGCACGAATTGCGCGCGACACAATTATGCTCGCCGAACTTCGGCTATAAGCACTTCCTGAAGTTGTTCTTGCGCAAGGGATTGCCCGATATCGACCTTTCGTGTGTCCGGTTGATCCTGAACGGCGCGGAGCCAATTTCGTGGGATTTGTGCGAGGAATTCCTCACGGCACTGGCGCCACATGGCCTCAAACGCACGGCGATGTACCCGGTTTACGGACTCGCCGAGGCGACGGTCGGTGTCTCTCTTCCTGTACCTGGTAGCGAATACTCCCGAATCACCGTGGACCGGCACAGTTTGAGGGTTGGCGACGCTTACCGCGCCGTTGAACCCAACGATTCGGACGCCGTGAGTTTCGTAATGGTCGGCAACGCGATTCGCGATGTCGAAATTCGTATTACCGATGACAACGACGAAGTTTTGTCCGAGGGTGTTATCGGCAACATACAGCTGCTTGGCGGCAGCGTCACTGCGAAGATCTATGACGACGAGGCAGCCACAGCGGAGTTGTTTACGGCTGACAGCTGGTTGCGTACCGGCGACTGCGGCGTGTTTGTCGGTGGGCAGTTGGCGATTACAGGTCGCCAGAAAGACATCATCATTGTCAATGGCCAGAATTATTACCCTCACGACATCGAAGAGATCGTCGCGCGACTTGACGGAATGGACCTGAACAAGGTCGTCGTCGCCGGGGCGACACCCAAAGGTGGGCAGACAGAAGAGCTGATCGCCTTTATTCTGTATCGTCAGGAGCTGCAGGATTTTGCTGCCATCGCTGCCGACGTACGGAATTTGATCGGCGAACAGACCGGCCTTGAGGTCGACAAGGTCATTCCGGTGGCGAGGATACCGAAGACGACCAGCGGCAAGGTTCAGCGTGGCAAGCTGCTTGTGGCATATTTCGAGGGTGAATTTGACGACGTTCTTGGCCAGCTCAAACCTGCCAGCGCAGACGATGCGGCTACCGACGATGACCCGCTGGTCGCGCAATTGGAGTTAATTTGCCGTGAATTTTCCAAGGATCGAACCATCGGGGCCGACGACAATTTGTTTGAAGTTGGCGTGAGTTCCCTCACGCTGACGGAAATCGTACTGGCGATTGACGAGAAACATCCGGGTGAACTGGATATCAGCGACCTGTTCGATTACCCGACGTTGCGAGAGATCGCGGCGTTCCTACAGAGGAAGACCTGATGACCTATGCTCGCATCGCCGGTATCGGTAGCTTTTTGCCCGAAAAGGTCATTACCAACAAAGACCTCGAGAAGACCATCGACACGTCGGACGAATGGATTCGCGAAAGAACCGGCATCAAGCGTCGCCATATTGCGAGTGATGGCGAGACGACATCGTCGATGGGCCTGGAAGCCGCGAGGCGGGCAATGGAAATGGCAGGCGTTGGCCCCGACGACATTGATTTAATCGTCGTCGGCACGGCGACGCCCGACAAGGTGTTTCCTGCAACGGCGTGCATTATTCAGCGCCAGCTCGGGGTGGCGGGCAGCGCTGCTTTTGATGTGCAGGCGGTGTGTAGCGGCTTTGTCTATGCACTGGATATTGCGAATCGCTACATTTGCACGGGCGGCGCAAAGACGGCGATCGTCATTGGCTCCGAAACGCTGTCGAGAATAATCAACTGGGAAGATCGGGGCACCGCCGTATTGTTTGGCGATGGCGCAGGGGCCGTGGTTCTGCAGGCGTCCGAAGAACCGGGCATCCTGTCTGCGCACATTCATGCGGACGGGAAGTACGAGGAGTTACTGCACGTCGAACACGGTGTCTCGGTGGGATACGACATCACACGGGCCGGGGGTGCATTCATCACTATGGAAGGCAACGCCGTGTTCCGCCGGGCTGTTGCGACGTTCGACGGTATCGCGCGCGAGACAGTCGCCGATCTGGATGGACACCTCGATGACATAGACTGGTTCATTCCGCATCAGGCGAACATGCGCATCATCAAAGCCGCGGCCAAGAAACTGGACATGCCAATGGAGCGCGTCATTGCGACCGTTGATGAGCACGCCAACACATCAGCGGCATCGATTCCACTGGCAATGGATCTCGCTGTTCGTGATGGCCGTATTCAGCGCGGTCAAACGCTGTTGTTGGCCGCATTCGGTGCCGGGTTTACGTGGGGATCGGCGATGATCCGTTATTGATGAATCGATACGTTTTCCTGTTGTTGCTGGTATGCGGTACCGGCCAGGCATCGTTGTTGTTCGAGGAGGATTCGGTACTCGACATCACGCTCCAAGGCCCGTTAACCGCTGTCACCAAAGATGTAAGCCAGCGGCGTGATCTGCCATTTTCGCTGCATATTGATGGTGTCGTCGTTGATGTTGGGGTCCGCGTACGAGGCAACAGCCGGATAGAGCATTGTCGCTTCAAACCGCTGCGCCTGAACTTCTCATCGGGTAGCGCGGACGGCACGGTCTTCGTCGGGCAGGACAAAGTAAAGCTGGTCACGCACTGCAGGAAAACTGCGGACTATGAGAAGAACGTACTCGAAGAGTATGCCGCCTACCGCATAATGAACCTGCTATCGGACGTGAGCTACCGGACTCGATTGGTGCGAATTCGATACGTGGACACCGACGATCCGAAGGACGCGAAAGTGCGCTATGGCTTTCTGATCGAGCCGGATGAGGCGCTGGCGGCTCGCCTGGGTGGCGAATTGGTGAACGTCCGGAATGTGGTCCGGGGCATGTTCGACACGCAGCATTCGTCGCTGGTGTTCGTTTTTCAGTATGTGATCGGCAATACCGACTGGTCACACGTTCGCTTCATCGACGACGAGACCTGCTGCCACAATGGCAGGCTGTTGCGCATTGGTGAGCGGCAATATTACATCCCTTATGATTTCGACCTGTCCGGTCTCGTCAACGCCCGATACGCAAAGCCGCAACCTGAACTGAGAATCAACAGTGTCAAGGTGCGGCGCTACCGTGGCTATTGTACGGACGCCGATGTATTGAGGAACGCGCTGCATGCTGTTGTCCTCAGGCGTAATCACATCCTGGGCGTTGTCTCTGGATTGCCGTACCTGTCGGAGAAGCACATTGAATCCCGGATCGCGTACCTGGACAAATTTTTCGAGCGTGCCCAGAAAGAGGACAAACTACTGCGCGAATTCGAGCGCCGCTGCCTTTAACGGGCTTACGGGACAATGAGTAACACTGTCCTCTATCTCACCACTGTCCTGATATGGGGTTCGACCTGGCTCGCGATCGAGTTTCAACTGGGGGTCGTCGAGCCGGAAGTGTCAATCCTCTACCGCTACTTGATTGCTTCCTTAATTCTCTTTATATACTGTAAAATCAAACGATTAAAGATACTATTTGATCTAAAATATCACCTCTGGTTCGCAGTTCTCGGCGCGTTTCTATTCTCTCTTAACTACGTGTTCGCGTATCGCGCGCAAATCCACATTACCTCGGCACTGGCGGCCATCGCGTTCTCCACAATGTTGTGGATTAACATCATTCTCTCGCGATTGCTGTTTGGCACGCGGGCAGGGCGCCGCGTGCTCGTGGGTGCGTTTCTCGGCATTGTCGGCATCGTGTTGATATTTGCGCCGCAGGTCGGCGAAGTTTCGCTGTCCGACAGTGTGTTCTATGGCTCGCTATTGGCTTTGCTCGGCGCCCTGATAGCGTCCATCGGCAATATGTTCTCCCAGGCCGCCCAAAATCGCGCCTTGCCGGTCGTACAAAGTAACGCCTGGGGTATGTTGTATGGCGCGATCCTGACCGGCGTCATCGCTGTGTTTCGGGGCCACGCGTTCAACTTTGACGCGACATTTACTTACATCGTTTCACTCGTCTATTTGGCACTATTTGGATCGGTCGTGGCGTTTGGCGCTTACCTGACATTGCTCGGCAGAATTGGTGCCCACCGGGCAGGATACGCGACAGTGATGTTTCCGGTTGTGGCACTCATTCTCTCCTTGATGTTCGAAGGCCTGCGCCTCGATATCACCATTGTGCTGGGCACAGCACTGGTCCTTTTGGGCAACTTGCTGGTACTGAAAGAGACGCCATGAGAAAACGAGATCCGATCGAAGACCTTGCGCACCTGCGCCACGAATTTGGCGAGCACGGCGGCGTCAATATGTCGATCGAAGCCAGTACGACATTTACTGTGATTGACCCTGAGACGATGCCGGAGCTGTTCGAGGGCCGCAAAGGGCCGGACAAGGGTTGCTACCTGTACGGTCGTCATTTCAATCCGACGGTGCACAATCTCGGTCGGCAGATGGCGGCCCTGGAGGGTACCCAAGCCGGCTATTGCACGGCGAGCGGTATGGCGGCTATCGCCGGAAGCGTGCTTTGCCTGTGTGATTCAGGTGACGAGATTGTCGCCTCAAACGCAGTGTATGGCGGTACGTATGCGTTCCTGCATGACTTCCTTCCGGCCAAAACCGGCATCAAAACGACCTTTGTCGATATCACAGATCTCGACGCAGTGGCGGGCGCTATTACGGAGCGAACCAGGCTTGTCCTTACCGAAAGCGTGTCGAACCCCACTTTGCGCCTGTCGAACATACCCCGATTGGCGGATATTTCGCATAGCAAGGGTATCCCGCTTATCGTCGACAATACGTTCAGTCCGCTACTGCTAAGGCCGGCGGCGCTGGGCGCCGATATCGTTGTGCACAGCATTACGAAATTTGTCAGTGGTGCGTCAGACGTGATTGCTGGCGCGATTTGCGGAAGCGACAGTTTCATTGCCGAACTTATGGACTTACATACGGGACCCCTAATGCTGCTCGGGCCGACCATGGATCCGAGTGTCGCAGCCAGTGTGAGTCTTCGTATTCCGCATTTGCCGTTGAGAATGGTGGCGCATGGAGAACGCGCATTGGAGTTCTCGAAACGACTTGCTGCGTTGGGCTTGAATGTCACCTACCCGGGCCTGCCGGAACATCCGGATCACGCGCTTTTCAATGAACTGCGCTGCGCGGAGTACGGCTACGGCGGCGTATTCACGCTTGACGTTGGCAGCGAAGAAACAGCAAACGCGCTGATGTCGCATTTACAGAACGAGCAGCGATTCGGCTATCTCGCTGTCAGTCTGGGTTACTTTGACACCCTGATGTCCTGCTCAGGTTCCAGTACGTCGAGCGAAATGAGCGAGAAGGGCAAGCAAGATGCCGGTATCTCGCCCGGACTGGTGCGCGTGTCAATCGGTTACACGGGCACTTTGCAACAACGTTGGGGGCAATTACTCGCGGCCCTCGAACAAACCGGCGTCGTCGAAGCCACGCGGAGTTGATAGCGACGGACATGAGAGCAGAAAGCGCCAGGATCGGTCTCGCACTGGGAAGTGGTTCGGCACGAGGCTGGTCGCACATTGGCGTCTTGCGAGCCCTCCATGACCATGGAATTACCCCGACGATAGTCACCGGATCGTCGACCGGTTCCCTGGTGGCGGCGGCGTACGCAAGCGAACAGCTTGATGCGCTTGAGGCCTGGGCGCGCGATCTTGGCAAGATAGACGTGTGGCGCCTCGTGGACCCTAACTTCAGAGGCGGCGGCTTCATGCGCGGCAATCGCCTGATGCGTGCTGTCGGCGAGCATCTTGAAGATCAGCCGATTGAATCTCTGACGCATAAGTTCGGCGCGGTGGCCGTAGATCTCTATAGCGGCAGGGAAGTCTGGATCCAGTCAGGCTCGATGCTGGACGCCGTTCGCGCTTCCAGCGGTCTACCCGGACTGTTCACGCCCACGCTCCACGGGGGGCGTTGGCTCATCGACGGCGGTGTCATCAATCCGGTGCCGGTGTCATTGTGCCGCGCATTGGGCGCTGACTACGTCATCGCGGTGAATCTCAATCGACCTCTGGCAAATGAGGCCGAACATCGACCCGTGGCCGAACAGAGCACTGCCGAGAAAAACGACGAGCCCGGCGTAATCGATGTGATGCACATGACGATCGGAATCATGCAAAAGCAGATCGATCAGGGGCGTATGC
>Ga0255049_10000448_pt1 | contig 25670 bp, 26 predicted proteins | sample JV7_2_3_MG_FD_183615 | JGI IMG/M metagenome (GOLD analysis project Ga0255049, IMG submission 183615) | Seawater microbial communities from Jervis Inlet, British Columbia, Canada - JV7_2_3 | ecosystem: Environmental > Aquatic > Marine > Inlet | place: Canada: British Columbia | collected 2016-10-06
GTCCGGAAAAAGCAAACTGGATTATCTCTCATGGACACCATCAACGAGCTGACCCGTGTTCTCCCCGACCATACGTGGATTAACCGGCTCGACATCAGCGCGACAGAAGTTCAATTGCAGGGACAGTCGTCATCTTCAGCGATGTTGATATCACTTCTCGAAGGATCACATGTATTGAAAAACGTTCGGTTTCGATCCCCGGTGCTTCGCATTCCGAGCACAGGCGAAGAACGGTTTCATCTATCGGCGGGGATCGAACAGGAGCAATCGAAATGATTGAGCGACTGTCGAAGATGGATCAGCGGCGGCTGGCTGTAACACTCTTTGTAGCGTTTCTCGGCGCCGTGTCGCTTGTCACGGTGTTGCCTGTCTGGTCGGCCAACGCCACCTACCAGACCCGTATCGACCGTATTCAACAGCAATTGCAGGGGCTTCGGGCGGATGCCGCGGCAGACGAAAACCTCCGGCCGCGTCTTGAACAACTCAGGCAATCGCAGTTGTCAGATGGCCATTACCTGAAGAGCGGTACCGGCGCCGTCGCTGCGGCAGAGTTGCAACGCATAGTGAAGCGCATTACGGCAAACAATGGTACGCAGATCCTAAGCACCCAGATTCTCCCCTCCGGCCAGGAGGAAGATTTCGTCCGCGTCGCGCTTAAAGTTCGGATGCGCGGTACGCTGACGGGAATCGTCGGGTCAATCTACGACATCGAGTCAAACATCACGTTCTTGTTCATGGATAACGTATCGATTCGCGACAGCGCCAGGCGGCGTACGACAAAGCAGCGAGTCAGTAATCAGTTTGATACAGATTTTGAACTGATCGCGTATATGCCGGGAGAACGAAGTGAGAATTGAAACCGGCGATTTTCAAACACGATTATTGTTGTCATCTTGTTGTCTGCTGACGTTTGTCATTTTGGCTGAGTGGCTTCTTCCGGTTCGAGCCGATGCGATCGATGAACTGAACGCGGAATCAGCCGACGTTGAGTTGCCGGCATTGACATCTTCAACGTATGTGCATCCGCACATCGATGACTTCGCAACGATCCTGGAACGGCCAGTTTTCTTCAAGGATCGCATGTTACCGCCGAAGCCGGCCGTTGAACCGACCGCTCCTCCGGCGCCGATTCGCCTGAAACTCGAGGGTGTGGCAATTGCTGCTGAGTTCAGGGTCGCTGTACTGCGGGACCTGGCCGACAACCATCTGCTGCAACTCGCAGAGGGCATGTCACACAATGGCTGGACGCTTGAATCCGTCAATGCTGACAGCGCAACCTTCACGCGTGGTGGACAGGTCTCCGAACTTTCTCTGGAGCTGGCTACCGGTCACGGCAGGTGAAAACAGGATCGGTATTTCCTGAACGTTAAGCTTTATTCAAACCCTTTGGATCAGAATAACTGCCAGGCACCGGCAGGACAGGCCGGACGTCCTCCGACAGCGACAGGTCGTATATCAGGTTCGCCGTGATTTCCGCACCATCCAGATTAAAGCTGGTCTCTGCCGGTTTGAATTTAATGAGCTGATGAATGCCGCTGGCGACCGATGCGCCATTCAGATGGTGTGGCATCAAGATGTGGCCAACGCCCCAGTGAGCGAGTCTTTGTGCTCGATCGATCTGTTCTGATTTCCGGCTGTTGCCACCAGGCACCAGCAACGCAGAAACCTTGGTGGAAATAATGTCAAGCGCCATATTGTAGCCACAGTGGCACACAGCCCAGCGGCTTTTCGCGAGCTCGGCGCCGAAGTCGGGCACTGAACGCTCCAGCGTCAATGCCGGCAATCGCTTGCCAGCCCTCTCCAGGCCCTGCCATTCTTTCTTCGGCAGGAACGGCCCGGCGACAATCGTCATCGGCAGACGATTAACATCCCACAACAGGCGATGCGCCTCAACAGCCGCACGATACAGCGGTCCGCCGGCCCTGCCGCCACCAGACGACACCAGAACGCGCTCTTCCCTGTGATCGGCGGCCGGTATATTTTGTCGTTCCCGTAGCACAAAGCCAGTGTGATAAACAGGTGTAGTCAAAGCGTTGCGTGGTTGAAAGTACTCCTCCAGACGGGCGAAGACAGGATCGGAATGCACAAGCACGGCGTCGAAGTGCTTATCCAACAGGGCCGAGGTCCTGTCGTCGTGGTTTACCTTATCATGTCGCCCTCCCGCTAATATGTCGGTGACACTGCAGATTACGAGCGGACGTGAGGAGATCCTGTGGCTGGCCCTTTCAATCAGCGGCATCAGCTCATCAGCGAGTCTTCTGTGGCCGAATGGAAATTCCTCGATGAGAATGACACGAGGTTTGAACTGTGAATATTTCTCGAGAATCAACTCCCTGCGCAGCGCAATATCATTTTGTAAGGTTGGAGATTCATCGATACTAATGTCGCTGCTGTCAATATCCAGGCTGAGCGGAGGCAACTGTACGAATTCGATGTCAGGTGACACGGTCATATCGGGCGGCAGGATACTGCCAGTCAAAATCACAACATGGAAACGGTCGACAAGCCGGTTTGCAATCGTAACTGCGCGCACAGCTCCACACATTCCATGGCTGTGCTGACAGTAATACAACAAAACCGGCTTGTTCACCACGATCGCTCCCGTGCTCCAACCCTCGTCGATACGACGACCTTTGAACTATTCCACCTGGATCTCGACTTCTTCCGCTAGCAGAGTCACCACCGGCGGCGTGTCAGTTGATCGAGATACGTCCGTACCCTTTGCCTTAATCAGGCTGCCCGCTTGAATCATTCCAAGGAACATCGATTCGGAAATCGTGTCGTCATTTTCATTTTCGAAGATCGTGGCAGCATTGGTGTCAACGATGACGCCAAGTATGGTCAAAGGTTCAGTCGCTGGGTCTTCTTGCAGGAAGCCCTGGATGATGGTGTCGAACTCGGCAGTGGAGTCCGCCAGCTCCTCAAGCTCCACGATCACCGCGAACAGATTTCCGTTCCCGTCCACCGCACCACGAACTTCGAGGTAATCGCCCGCTTTAATTTTACTAATATCGGAAAACTCAGGATCCTGCCCACTCTTGTCTTCAAAACGAGTCCGATCCCCGCCGTCAACCATAAATGTGATTCCCAGCAACACCATAGAACCCTCATCGCTGAGTGATGTCGGCTTGTTATCAAAGCTATCCACAATTGCGGTAACCCGTATAGCTTTTCCGAGACGAATATCCACGCTTGTGGCGACCAGTACAGAGCCTTCATACTGACCCTTCACTTCGACCTTCGAACCCATAGCGGGCGTTCCTACAGCTGCACCTTCCGTGGTCACGGTGCAACCATTATTCGTATCGCAGAGCACCATCGTTTCGTTGGAAACGTCGAAGTCCAGCACGGAATCCGCGGATTCAAAGCGTGTGATGAATCCCTGGACCTCGAAGTGGTCGCCGTCGTCACCGATCAGCCTGTCACCCTTGAATTCCAGGGATGTCGCGTCTAGCACCTGCGTGGCCGAATCAAGCGCGCCTTTGGCCTCCACGAGATCCCCGGCCTCAACAGGCCTGCTACCAGGAAAGTTCCTCACCGACAACGCGTTTGTGAAATCGACAGTCAGGCCATTAATCTTGAACATCGTTGCTTCGAGTATTTCCGTCACAGTGCCGGTGATCTCGAATTCACCACCAACCGACTTGTCCTCTATTCTGGTTGCGTGAATCGAGCCGTCGGCCTTTACATGTCCTGAGACCTCAACGACGTCGTCGTCCGCCAAGCCGTCCAGCGAGGCAGGGCTGATGCTGTCGTCAAAGGACGTAAAGGCATCCGCGACAACCTGCTGTCCCAATACCATGAAGGAACCAGTCGCCATGTTAATGCTGCCGGTAGCGATCGGACCTTCGACGTTATCGTCGAATTCCACGGACTCGGCAATCTCAATGGCGCTGTCGTCATCGATCGTTCCTTTGACGAGAACGATGTCACCAACGGCAAGATCATCTTGAAAACCGGGATTACCGTCGATCGTGAATGTGGCCGCCGAGGTGTCATACTCGACTCCGTTCACGATGATGCTGCCAAAACCGGTTACGGTGCCAAAGGCGATAAGTACTCCAGTTCCCGTAATGCCACCGACAGGGTCGTCATCACCCGGCGGGGTTGTGGTGGCGCCGCCACCACCGCCACCACCGCCACAAGCGGTCAAACAAGCAACAAGAATTACGATTGGCCAGCTGAATCTGAGTGTGCGAGAGATCATTTTCTGTTCCTCGATCAAGTTTCGTCATGAATTAGATAAATACCAACGCCCAGCCGAACTTCGCGGCCGCTGATGCTCTTTGATGCGTCAACCTCGTGCCCCGACAGCCATGCATCCATTTCGTTCAGGAAATCCATGCCGCGGTCTTCCACGAGCTTCGTGAATGTCTTTGCCGATCTGACAGATACGCGCGCGTTATCGGCAAGGCGCTCGAAACGGACCGGCGTCTTACGAGCGCTGTTTAGGTTGTGGTCCAGAGTTTCTGCGTGATCGTGCAGAGCGATACTCATCTGACGCACGATATCGGGATCAAGTGTTGTATAAACATAGTCGCGCTTCAGTGCTTTCAGTTGCCCGTTCTCCATTTCTTCTATCAACCCGAGCTGAAGCATTTCCTTCTTAATCGCACTGTGTGGGAGGTCCCCAGCATAGCGTTTCAGGAGACTGGACATACTCGCCGAAGGGCCAGATGCTGGCAGATCTATTGGTCGGCCGTCATCGTCCGAAAATTCCTCATCAACGTGCCAGCCGGTCAGGATCTGCGAAATTCGATTACCCTGACGTTCCACAGGGCTTTCTTGTTTCTCCAGAAGCCGGTCCCGCACGCGCGCGATTTCGCGTCGGCTTAGTCCGGTAATCATGGCGACCCTGGAGTTATTGGTCGGCCTGCCCTGAATCCCGTACTCTTTTTTTGCAACGTCTACGTACATGTCCTTCGATATCTCGCTGAATTCGTCCCATGTCACGCCGTTCCTAAGCAGGAAGCGGACGATCGGTCGCATGAAGTGGTGACAACCTTTGAAAATCTGCTCTTTTCGCACTCGGTGTGATGCCAAATATACTTGTATATGTGCGAATATAGCACATATACAAGATATCGCAACAATGTTCTTCGATCTGGCCGATCGCTTTTCGATAACGGGCCCAAGCTGCTGATTATCTGGGAATAGTGGAAACAGCCCTGAATCACGCGTGCAGATGCAATACGAAATAGGTACCGTCACAGCCAACCGGGCGCCGGACCTCGGCCAGTCAACGCAGCGTTTTTAATTCAGATCGTCATGGACAAGCACATTGTCCAGAAAATTTCCGACTCTTGGTTTGACCATGTGTTTGCTTACATGAAAATAAACCACTACTTACTTACGCAACGCTTGAGATGTATGTCGATGTGACAAATGTGGTCGGCCAACCATTGATCTACAGTGTCTACAAGCTGACGAGCGTCCTTCGGATCATAGCCATTCACCGCGTAGCGCCGCCGAAATTCAGACAGGGTTTCAAGAAATTTCACGTGGGCGTCTTTGTTTCTCTGGGCCACGGGGCAACGGTATTGCTCCATGCATCGTTCCTCGAAGCCGAAGTGGCCACGGCAGTAGAGAGTGAGGGAGTCGAGCAACACTCGGTAGACTGCACCACCCGTACTTTCGTTGAGGGCAGCACGGAAGTCCTCAGCCATCTTGAAGATCATTTTGTGATCCTCGTCGATGCGCTCAACGCCAGTCGCGTAATCTTCCCGCCACTTCATTCTCAACTCCCGACATCCGTACGAATGTTAACTACGACGCAGAGGTGACGAGTCTGTAACGCCTCTCCATCAAGGCGTTAATCATATCAACGACCTTATTCCCGGTGCAGCGTTTTCTTTGTCGAAGCGTCCCGTCACTATTTCTCGTTGTGCGCCTGTACGCCGTCAGCGCCTATGGGACAGAATTAGTTCTGGTTTAAGAGAGTGTTTCTCCGATTACTAATACGTCTACTTTCAATGAGTGCGGCATCACTTTCGAGCAACATTTTTGGAAAAATGACGGTTGTAGATTATTATGATGGACTTGCACGGTAAGCGCAGCAAGCGAGGAATCATCAATTGCGATAGCAATTGACGACGGAGCGGCGAAGCCGCGTAGCCCACAGGGTCAAAACAGCCCTAAGGCTGTTTTGGACGCCGGAGGCGCCCTTTAGGGTGAAGATCGCCCTTAGGCGATCTGAATCAATCTCTCCGGGCGCGCCATATCTTAAAGGGTTACATTAGTAGCCCTTTCTTCTTTGTCTTGGACGATCAAACAATGCGCCCGTAGCTCAGCTGGATAGAGTACCTGGCTTCGAACCAGGTGGTCGGGAGTTCGAATCTCTCCGGGCGCGCCAAAAAACATAGGGACCCGAATGGGTCCCTTTTTTTTGCGGCCGGAGAGATCGAACTAAGTCGCTCGCAGAGCGACCGTTCGACAAATCGGCAGAGCCGATTTGGACGCACGAAGTGCGCCCCAAAGGGGTGACGAGCGTAGCGAGGAATCAATCTCTCCCGCTATATTCACGCAGAAATCACGCAGCCGCTTATCAGCAATGCCGCAGCCTCATAGATGAGCACTTGGTTAGTAACCAAGTAGACCACCGTCTCCCGAAGTCTGTTCTCAGGATTGCTAGATCTATCCGACATGGTACTTGACTGCTTCTTGCGGCAATCTTGCGCGGCCTCTCGCCCCATACACGGCCGTTTTGGTGATACGGTGTTGAGGTGCGGCTGTTGAAGCATTGTGGTCCTTACGGGCTCGTGCGAGCTAGATAATTAGGGGTCCTTCACGTGAGCAAGTATCGAAATGCACTACCTCAGCTGTCGGGTGATTTGTTTTTGGCAGATGCCGGAATCGAAACAGACTTGATATTTAATCATGGCGTTGAGATTCGTGAATTTGCATCACATACACTCTTGCCGAATCCAACTAGTCGGGAAATCGTCGCCAATTATTTTCGAAGGTTTCTTTCCCTCGCGAAGAATTTCGATGCGGGTTTTATATTGGACAGTCAGACATGGAAAGCGCACCTGCACTGGGCTGAGGACCTGGGCACAACGGAACAAGAGTTGTGTTTGGCGAACAAGGACTCGATCGCGTTCATCGCAGAACTTCGAGACGAATATTCCACGAATAACAAACCGATAGTCCTCAACGGAGTAATCGGTCCTCGAGGAGATGCGTATGCTCCCGAAGCCAGGGTGGCAGCAGTAGAGGCCGAGGAATACCACGCAAAGCAAATTGCCTGGCTGGCCGAAACTGAAGTCGATATGGTGACGGCCACGACCTTCACCCAATCGGATGAGGCAATCGGCGTCGTTCAGGCTGCACGGTCGGCCGACCTGCCCATTGTCATTTCATTTACAGTCGAGAACGATGGCAGGCTGCCGACAGGCCAGCCACTTGATGAGGCCATAAACGCAGTAGATGACGCGACCAACGCCGCAACCGCTTATTTCATGGTCAATTGTGCTCACCCGGACCACTTTTTCGACGTTCTTGACGACTCGGACTGGGCTCGCAGAATTCGCGGGCTGCGATGCAATGCATCCCGTTTAACCCATGCGGAGCTGGATGAATGCGAGGTGCTTGACGATGGTGACCCTGAAGAACTCGCAAACCAATACAAATCGATAGCGGCTAGCATGCCGTGGCTAAATGTATTCGGAGGATGCTGCGGTTCCGATCTGCGTCATGTCACAGAGATAGCAAAGGCGGTCCGTGGCTGATAGTAAATATTAGCCACCGTCGCGCGTCAATATCAGGTATCGCTCGAGGATCTGCACCTTTCCCTCTGCTGTTGAGACAGTGGTGAATGTGGGCTTGGAGTTTCGAGCAGGCTGCCGTCGTATGAAGTAGCTATTTTCTGCTACACAATCAATCTCGATCGCTTCGGACTGAAGTTTCATCTTTCGCGTGTATGAAAGGTCAAACAGTTGCAAACCGGTATCCAGGTCGAATCGCATGAATACTGAGTCGGAGTGAAGATGTTGCGTCTGACGGCTTTCACCCACGCGAATTCGAGTGAGGTTGGACGTATTCTTTGAATACAAAAAAACAGCACACTGGTCAGAACTTGTCTGGAATGATTTCGCACGGGCATCAGCATCGACAGAACCGTTCACAACCAGCTTTGAGTCCCCATCCAGACAGATACTCGATTGATCGCATCCGCTTTTCTGAGGCACCGTCAGCTGGCTTCGCACAACGACACCGGTAGAGTCGAACTCGATATCCAGGTAGGTAAGCACTCGAATGTCCGTCTTATCCGAGCAAGCTCCTGACCCTTCCCATTGATCCATATCATTCGGCTCATCCAAGATACTGAATGGATCCAACGCACCCCCGCAAACTCGAATACCACCTGCTCGATGTGACTTGGTCACGAATAGCCACCGCGATCCACGATCAAAACTGAAACGGGGAAGGCCGAACCGCTGGTAAACGTCCTTTCGGTGGCTTTGTCCCGGCTCGATTGACGCAATTTCCGTATCTGCGATGAGTGTTGCATGCTCACTGGGCGACTGCGGCAGGGGCACCACGATGCAGCCTTGGAATACGACACTGATCGCCACCAGGCTAATAGCGCGCATTCTCATTGTCGTTCCAGCTTGCATCGGCTTGCTCCACCGTGTTCTGAAATTCGTTTCACCAAACAGACAATAGTCGCTGGCATGGACATCTGAATGATGTGTAGCCGATTTGTTGGTGATGATTCCCTGATGCAAGCCCATCATCAGCCCGTCATCAGGATAGCATCAGCAAAGGCCGGCTAAACGGCGTTAGTATTGGATCGTGATGAAAATACGGTTTTATTTTTTGCACGGGACAATCGTGAATATTAGATCAAATCTAAGTCTTGCTGCTTTCCTGTTAATTCTGGGCGCGGCTGTTCCCGCCGATGCGGCGGATAAGAAGCCTAAGGAAAAGGGTAATTACGGTGCGGTGGAACTGACGGAAAAGGATTATCACCTGATCGAAACGTCCGAGGAGATGCATGACCAGTTTCAACGTCGTGGCGTGCGACACAGTGACCGGGAGCTTGAGGCATGGTTGCAGGAAATCGGCAACCGCCTGGCACCCGAAACCACCGACTTCTATCAGCAGTATCGGTTTTACCTGATTCGTGATCCGTCACCCAATGCATTCGCATTACCGGACGGGCAAATATACGTTCACACGGGACTCATCAGCCGACTCGAAAATGAAGCCCAGTTGGCCTCCCTGCTGGCTCATGAGATCAATCACGTTGCAGGCCACCACGGCATCCTGGCTTACCGCTCGCAGAAAAAAAAGGCGGCCGCAGGAATTTTCTTCAGCATTGCGGGCGCTGCTGCGGGAGGCTGGGGTGACCTGGCTGGCTTCATGATCAACTATGGGCTTGTCACGTCCGTGTTCGGTTACAGCCGCGATCTTGAGCAGGAAGCCGACGTCAACGGTTACGAACTCATGCTAAATGCCGGCTACGACGTCAGGGAGATGCCGATGCTGTTCGAGATTCTAGGCCAGGACTTTGAGGGCCTGAATCCCCGCGCTTGTGGCAAATGGTGCACACATCCCGACTTGATTCTGCGTGGTGAATACACTGCAGAGCTCGTGGTTGCCACGCCCGACGAGAAACTGGCTGAACTTAGCCTCGGCGATGACGATTTTCGCAACCGCGTACGTCCGTTGGCCCTGGATACTGTGCTCGATTATATTCTGGATAATTATCCAAAGACGGCTCTGGAACTCGCCCAGGATCTGGTCGAAGAAGATCCTGAGTACGCCGCAGGATGGGTGGCGACGGGTCATTCGTACATCGCCTTGGGAGCGAGATCCGAATTTGTGGACGATGTGCCACTGACCAAGAAAGAAAAGAAAAAGCAGGTCAAGATCCGTTCCAAACTGACCCGCGACGAATTGCGCGCCCAAGCGGCACAGTCGCCGGAGGCACAGACCAATATCGAATATAACCTCGCTGCAGCGGAAAAAGCTTACTTGGTCGCGCTGGAGTTGGACCAAGGTGCTGTCGAGGCTCATGCAGGACTCGGCGAAATCTATTTGCGCCGTGAGCAATACCGGGATTCTGCACGTGAATTAATGACTTATCTGAAGGTTCGTCCGGAGGCACCGGACCGAAGCATCGTAATGGACGATTTGCGCGATATTGCGCGGAAACTAAAAATCGAAGCTGGAGAATGAGATGAATAATTCAAGTCACTTCAGGAAATCATGTGCTGTATTCGCAGGATTGTTGCTGGCATTGGGTACTGTGTCTGCCGGCGCCGCCGAGTACATGACGCCCGAGTTCGCCAAGGCCGAATTCAGGCCAAAGACGATGGTCCTGATCCCGCCACGCGCCGAAGTCACCATGAAGAAAGTGACCAGTACGGAGCAAATGATCGAGGAAGGGGCAGTTCTTGAAGATGCGACATCATTGGTGCTGAAAGAGCAGCTCCGTGCGCTTGGCTATACGATTCGCGTTTTGACGATTGACGAGGTCAATACGGATCCAGAACTGCAGCTCATGGTGAGAAATTTCAATGAGCGTTATGACGCGGATCTCGCACAAGTCGTGAAGAAACCAAAAGATATCCGCAAACGACGTTTCAGCTTTGGTGACGAAGCCCGGGTCCTTGCAACGCGCCTGGAAGCCGAGGCGATTATCGTGGGCCGGATCAGTGCGACTGGCGCAACAGGTGGACAAAAAACGATGGCTTTTATTTTAGGGGGAAGTTCTGGCCATGCGGCATTGAATCTAAGTATTGTTGCCGGCGACAACGGTGACCTGGAAGGTTTCTTTACCTATGTTGATCCAGGTATGTCTCCAGAGAAGATCGCTCTGGAGCCGGTCGAAACTATGGCGAAAGTGTCTGCAAAAGCCCTGAAGGATTTCCCTGCTACTGACGAGCTCGCAAAGGTCAAGAAGCGGTGGCCACAAAACACCAACCGGCAGGTGCCGGACACGGCTCAGAGCGACGAGGACGTGTTCTCGGACCTCGAAGCGCTATTCGGGGAAGAGGCTGACAAGGTGATTCCTGATGAGGTGATTCCTGATGAGGTGATTCCTGATGAGGAGATGCCGGATAACGGGGCAACGGAAGCGGCTGCCGAGCCGCCAGCGAATTGACAGTGTGCGTTGTATCAGTTTGCTTGCAGAACAGCCCGAAGCGAACATCGACCTGTCAGGAGATATTCAACTAGTCGACCCGGGGGCGCGTTAGGACAGGCCAGTAGACCCCGGTAAATATGGCGAATGTAACGATCCAGCCCAAAGCGGATAGATCAATCATTGCAATAGTCAGGCCCGAGTTCAGTGGGCTCAGTACTCGCGCGACCACAGCGGCATTCAAGATTGCATAAGAAATTACAATAAGCCGCGGTGCGTGAAGTGAATGCCCGGTGTGCGCCAGCGCAACCCGGCTGGTCACGGCCAGAATCATGTTGCCAATTGCACCCATGGTCAGAGCGTGCAGGGCTGCGGTGGCCGGAAAGAAGAGACCGAATGCGGCCAGCGCCGTTAGGGCGTAACCCACCGGCAGCCATAGATAGGCCACGTGCAACACAAACAACAGTGGTTCCGATGTGGTCGCCAGGCCGCGCCAGCGGGCAAGGCGAACAGCATGGAACAGCGCCGCTACCAGTGCGAGGATCCCGGTGACCGGACCGAAAGGAGTGAAACTGACGGACACGCCGGTGGCAAGGGTTGCGGCCATCGTAATCCCATCGATCAGTCGATGATTTGCAGGCAGCCGCTCGTGGCCCTGTGCACGCAACCAGTTGGCCGTGAAATTGGGAATTATCCGCCCGGCGATGACGGTAATTATGAGCAAAAAAAGGTGAATCATGAAGTACAGTGCCAGCCGATCCATTCCCACCAGGATCTGTAGGGCGCCCAGGTGATACAACAGGTTCAGAACCGCCAGAATCGTAATTAATCCAACAATCGGATAATTACGATGACTACCGCCTCCCACCACCTCCCGTCCCACCAGAAAAGCCAACAGGAAAGGAAAAATTGTGTCGACAGAAGCGACCAGGAAGTAAGGTAATTGCGTCGCCGCCATCATCGCCATACGCCCGAGCAACCAGGAAAAGACCAGGACGCCCAGCAACTTCCCCTGTAACGGTGGACGATCCGTCCAGGTGGCGACCGCCGTCAAAACGAAACCTGCCATGGCCGCCATCGCAAATCCGATCACCATTTCGTGGCCATGCCAGGACGGCTGGGTTGCGGGGACCAGGGCGAGTCCGATCCCGTGTAACGCTATCAGCCAGACTAAGATGACGACGATGGCGAAAAAACCATTCAAGAGGAAGAACGGACGGAACGCGTAACTCATGAATGGGTGGGTCTTGGACATACTGTCAGATTACTAAATTATTACGCCTGCAGTTGCTTTCCTAGCTCGAACCAGTTGGGTTGAGTCGATACGCCCGCGGTGTCACACCGTGCAGCTTCTTAAACGCCTTGACGAACGAGAGCTCCGACTGATACCCAATTTTCTCGCCGATCGTCGGTACCGGCAGACTAGAGGTCGTCAGAAGTTCACGTGCGTTACGCATCCGCAGTCGGGTCAGGTAATCGAAAAAACTTGTCCCAAGCAGCTCCTTAAACCTTCGGGCAAAGCCCGAGCGCGATATTGAGGCTTCTGCGGCGGCGTTCTCTATCGTCCAGTCCTTGCCGGGGTGTTGGTGGATTGCCGTCAACGCCTGGGCGAGGCGCTTGTCCTGCAGTGCGGCGATGATGCCGGTTTTTCCACTACGTCCGAAATCCGCCCGCAATAATTGCACAAGCAAGACTTCAGTGAGCTTGTTCACCGTCAGGTCACTGCCTGGGGCGCCCGACATGTATTCAGCACTTAGATGCTCGAGCGTTCGTGTCAGCCATGGCCATTGCTCCATTTCATCTTGTTGCATGAGCACGTAACGGGGCAGGGCACGCAACAAAACATCGTTCTCAACCGCATCGAACTGGCAGTACCCGCACAGTAATAGTGTCCGCGGATCGTCCGAATTGTCCGAGAACACTTTGTGATCGGTACCAGGCGCGATGAACGCAAAATCACCCGGTTCAAGACGGTGCGTCTCGCCATCGATGTCGAGACGGCAGCGGCCACGACGAACCACGTGGAACATGGCCCGCTCCTCATTTATGTAGGGCAGTTCCCAGGGCGGCTCGAGGAAATCGCAGAAATACACGCTACCCGTGGTCCGTAGGCCCTCAAGGATGTCACTCAGCACTTCCACAATAGACGATTGATAACATAAGAAGCTTTTATTAGCCATAGAAGGAGTAATAGTAGTGGCGCATCATTCCCTCCACACTTAATACGACATGGAGGAAATGTCATGGCGAATACAGAGATCTATTTCAAGAGTTGGTGCCCGTACAGCCAACGCGCGCTGGCACTCCTTACGAGCAAAGGCGTGGACTTCAAGGCCATAGACCTGACCGTTGACGCAGACGAGCTCGAGCAGCAGATGCGTGAACGCTCGGGACGCACCAGCGTGCCGCAGATTTTCATCGACGGCCAGCACATCGGTGGCTACGACGACATCGCCGTGCTTGATGCGGCTGGTGAACTCGATCCGTTGCTCTTCGGCGACGAAGTCCCGCGCGCGGCGTAGGGCATTAATAAGCACAATAATTTGACGAAGGAGAATCACCATGAAAACACAACGACATAGAAACGTACGATTCGAAGCGATTGCACTGATGCTGATACTAGGCATTGCCGCCGTAGCGCAGGCGGATGAAGATCCATTGGCGAAGTATGCCGAACCCGCAGAGCCGGGATTGCCGCCGAGCAACATGGTCCTCGATCTTCCACGGACGGCCATTGTTATTACAGACCCGCAGATTGATTTCCTGAGTCCGGACGGTGTCACGTGGGGACTTGTTGGCAATTCGGTCACTGCAAACAAGACGGTCGAACACATCGAGCAGTTGCTGAAGACGGCCAAAGCGAATGACATTGCGGTTTTCATTTCACCGCACTATTACTATCCAACGGACCATGGCTGGAAATTCAAGGGCGCACTTGAGAAAGTCATGCACGCGATCGGAATGTTCGATCGAGTCTCGGCATATTCGATGGAGGGCTTCGAGGGTTCCGGCGCGGATTTCATGCCGCAATACAAGCAATATCTATTCGATGGCAAGACCATCATTGCATCGCCACATAAGGTGTACGGACCCGAGCAAAACGATCTTGTGCTGCAATTACGCAAGCAGCACATCGACCAGGTTTTGCTCGCTGGTATGTCAGCCAATCTGTGTGTGCAGGCGCACATGCATGAGTTGCTAGAGCAGGGATTTGAAGTCGCGGTGATCAAAGACGCCACGGCCGCAGCGCAGATACCCGAAGGCGATGGTTATCTCGCAGCGCTAATTAATTTCAGGTTCATGGCCAATGCACTTTGGACGACAGACGAAGCGGTGGCGCGCCTGAGCAAGTAGGCGACAAAGCGGCGAAGCCGAAGAGACAACATAGGGGCCCGATCGGGCCCCTATTTCATTGCGGCCGAACCTTTGAACGTAATGGCCAAAAAAAAGTTAATGGTGTTTAAACTCGATACGTGCATATTGTGTACGTTGCTTGCTCCCTTGAATAATGTTGGTAAGGAAGGCGACGAATATTGGCAGATACTTAACGTAGCGGGATTTGATATGAGACGAGCAAAGAGTTGATCGCGGACCTCTCACTGCCGCTGCTCGCCGTCATTCTGTTCGCGTCGTTCGCTACCGCTGTTCTGCACGGAGCGATAGGGATGGCGGGCGGCGTGATCATGGCCGCGATTCTTGCGCATTTCATCGGCATCAAGTCGGCGGTTCCGGTGATGACCAGCGCGTTGATCATTAGTCATTTCAGTCGCGTAATCCTGTTCTTCCGTGATACCGACTGGAAGATCGCGTTTCGCGTTCTGCTGTTCGGTTGTCCCACGATCATAGTCGGTGCACTGATATTCAGCGTCATCAGTCCCAGGACAATCGCGATTATCTTTGCGGCATTTTTGATTGCGTCGTTTCCGATCAAGTACTGGGCGCGAAAACATGAAATCAAAACCGGCCCCAAACTGCTCGCGGGTGCCAGTGTGATTTGGGGAATGCTCGCAGGCAACGTCATCGGGCCGGCATTTTTCCTGGCTCCTTTTTTGTTGGGCACCGGCATGAATCGCATGGCATTCGCAGGCACGCTTGCAAGTATTACGCTTGTAATGAACGTCCTGAAACTGACCGTATTCGGGGCGACAGAACTTATTACTTACGAACTGTTGCTGCTTGGGGTCCTGATCGGCGTAATGACCGTTCCGGGAAACTGGGTGGGTCGCTCAATTCTCAAAAGGATGCAGGACAGCGAGCATCGACTGATCATCGACTTTCTCACGGTCCTGATGATCGCAAACTTCGCCTATCTCGCCGCGATTTACTGAAACAGTCGCAGGGGCTGACGGACGGCTCTCTCGGGCTACTCGCCCACGGCCTGGAATTGATACATCGCCTCGACGATCTTTGACAGCGGTTCGCCGTAACGGCCAAACCAGTTGTGATAGACACGTCGGATCCTCGCGCCGCGAAAGAGTGATGCCAGCGCCCTGTCTGCCACGAGGCGGAATTCCGTGTCGCCGCGCGGAATCATCATGGCATAAGGCTCGAACGATAATGAGCTGCGGGTCATGGCGTACTGATTTTCCGCGTTCGCGTCTCTGAATACCTGCCCGATCAGCATCGCGCGGTCGGAAGCGTAGCCAGCAACTTTACGTTCATTCAGCAGTTGCATGCCCTCATCATGGGACGTGATCATCTGCAATTCGACGTCGTATTCGTTGACCTCGATCATTCGCCGCATCACATCCTCAGTCGTCGTTCCGCTCAAAACGGCGATTGCCTGACCATCAATGTCATCTATTCTGTCAAGGGGGCTGGATTTGCGCGACAGTACGGCGCTGCCGGTGATGAACGTCATCAAAGTGAAATCAACACGCTCGCGTCGAGTAAGCGTTACCGTCGTTGCGCCGCACTCGATGTCAACGTCGCCGTTTTCAATGGCGCTCAGTCGTTGCTCCATGGATTCCAATGGTGCAAAAACAATATCTATCTTTTCCAGGCCCAGTTCATCGCGAACTGCCGACGCAATATGTCGACATAGATCGATGGAATAACCCACTACGTTGCCGTTGCTGTCCCGGAAAGAAAGCGGCGGTGCATCCGGGACGTAACCAATCCGAAATTCCCCGGTTTCCAACACGCGCTTGAGCGTATCGCCGTGGTTTTCAGCGTTCGCGGTGGCGAATATCAGAGCTAGCGTAGTGGTAAGCAGGAGTCGCATTATTATTCTCCGGTTTTTTTTGGCGCTGTTGTGACAGGCCCTACAATACCATTTCTATGCCATTTTCATCCTAAACTCGTCTGCAGGTCCTTCGTCCCTTACCGCCGTCCACGTGCGTCGTTCCACACCTAATGATCGGGTCGCGAGGTCGAGGCGGCGGTCCGGAGCGGCCACTGCCACCGCCGCTGCCCACGCCAGAAGGCCCGGAATCAGTTCCTTCACCATTGTATCGGGGATCCTGGTCGATGCACTCACTGCGCTGGTAGCGGGGGTCGGCGTCCAGATCATTCAGTCCGAACGACGCTCGATCGAGAGTAGACGTGCCGCGTTCGATTTTCTCCTGGGAAATCAGGTTGCCGTCCTGATCAAACAGAGACACTACATAAGGGTCGGTGCCCGAGGTCGTTGAACTGGCTAACAAGGAGCGGATTTCTGCGCGTAGTTGAATACGCCCTGATACACGCGGCCTCAGATTGAGCTGAACCTGTAGTGCCAGCGCTTCACTGTACGCGACCGAATCTGTAATCGAAAAGGACGGGTCTCGAATGACCCCTCGATAGAACAGAACCCCTGGAGATGAATGTGGTGGATGCATGAGGTTGACGGTGGCAAAGCCTCTCAAGCGCAATGCCATCTGCATATCATTATTCATGCGCGGACCTCGATTATCGAGCGAGGCATTCCAAATATTGTCGATTCCACGCTCTGGATTCTGTTCAAGATTGCCACAGCTGTTGCAGTCGCGGTGATCGTCGGCGGGGCTGGGTTTGCAGTTGGCCAATGCTGACTGGCTGCACGCGACGGTAACCGCCAACAGGATTAACCGGATCATGTTGACTCTCCCAGTTGAGCCAACATTTGCAGGGCGTTGGACACTGCCTGTTTTTGCAATTCGGCAGGTACGCCATACCGATCGAGCAATGCTTGCTGTGCCGCCACGGGCCGGTACGGATAGCCCATGGCATCGACAACCAACGCGATGGCGTAGAGTTCCAACGCATCCTCGACGTTGACCAATTCGTGGGTATCGACGTCGAGTTGGCTACTGTGAGTCCGTAAGTAAGTGACCAGCGGTCCGGGTTTTCCAGACAACTGAGCTGACCGTAACCGGAAGTAGAGAGACTCGTCCGCGTCGGTGGGCTCCAGTTTGATGGCAAGTACTGCCGCCGCGACCGCATCGCCATCGGCAAGTTGTCTGAGCGTCGCTTCGTCATACGCGAAGTAAGGGTCATATGCGTAGTCGTCCCAGCAAGTATGGGTCTGGTTGTCCAGCGAAATCTTGAAGCAATTTTCAGCGCCTGGTGTTGTACTACGGCGAAGCACGAAAAATCTTTCCTGGAAACGTGGGTCACGATCACCCATTTCGGCGTAGTCGAGAAATTCTTCGTTCACATATCCGGTATCAACGTAACTTAATAATCGTGCATCAATTGACGACTCTTGCGGTAACGGCTCTTCGACCTCTTGATCGCTATTCGCGGGTTGCGTCTCGAGACTATCGAGTGATTCAGACACGGCCTGCGATGTCGCAATTTTTTCCGACGACCGATCTTCATCCAGGATCACGATCGTCGTCGTCGCGAATATCGCGACGAATGCGAATGACAAGACCAGCAATGATATTTTCGTTCTCATGTCGTACTCCCTGTATCGACTGCGCTGCTGTCAGATTAGGGCTTGAGTGTAATATAAGTGCATATTGGAACAGATACGGCCAAATCTTCTGAAATGAGGGACTTTTGGAGCCAGGCTGCCCGATATCGGCGGGCCTTGGTTTTGAGTAGACTGGCTCAGGAATTCAAACCATGGCGGCGTATCGATGACCTGGATCAACACGATTTCGTACGAGGATTCCGAGGGCGGTCTCAGGGAACTGTACGATCGCATCAAGGGACCGAACAACAACGTTGACAACATCATGCTGGCGCACAGTTTGCGCCCGCATTCGATGCAAGGTCACATGACGCTGTACAAATATGTCCTGCACCATCCGCGCAACACTCTGCCGAAAGTCTATCTCGAGACGATTGGCGTGTACGTAAGCTCGTTGAACAATTGCGATTACTGTGTCGAACATCACTTTGCCGGAATGGTGCGCCTGCTTGGTGATGCCGACCGTGCCGATGTCATTCGACAGGCGCTGCAGAATCGCCGTCCGGAAGACGCCTTCGATGCAGGCGAACTGGCCGGCCTGATTTACGCAGGTAAGCTCACACTGACCGCCGATCAGGTGACTGAGGCCGACATAAAGGCATTGCGACAGGCGGGCCTCGATGACGGCCAGATTCTCGAGATTAACCAGGTGACCGCTTACTTCAGTTACGCCAACAGAACTGTTCTCGGTCTGGGCATCAACACAAAAGAGGATATTATTGGGTTGTCGCCCGGCGATTCGTCGGAACCCGACAACTGGTCGCACGACTGACATCGAGCGTTAGGAGAACAGCAAGATGCCACTTGAATACTTTGATCCCGATGCAGAAACAGCCGACGTCGTTGCTGCGTTAAGGCGTGATGGCGCGGCCGTTGTTACAGAGCAAATCGCGCCGGAGCTTGCAGATGTTGTCCTGGCCGAATTGCGCACACCGTTCGACGAAGTCGGCAGATTCGATGAAAGTGATTTCAACGGCTATACGACGTTGCGTGTGAGCGGGGTTCTCGCTATCTCGCCGACCTCACCTGAACTGGTTGCTCATGCGCGTGTGATGGACGTGGCGGACGCCATCTTGCTGGATCACTGCGTCAATTACCGCATCGGCAGCTTGACAGCCATTGAGATTCATCCGGGCGAGACCGATCAATACATGCATGTCGATGACGGTATTTATCCGGTTCGCATGCCGGGGATGCAATTGCAGATCAGTGCAATGTGGGCACTTGAGGACTTTACCGAAGAAAATGGTGCCACGCGTGTGGCACTTGGCAGCCACCTCGACTCGAACATAAATCGGTACAACACAGTGGAAATGCAACACCAGGACAATACCGTGCAGGCAGTCATGCCCAAAGGCTCCGTACTCTTTTACCTGGGCAACACCTGGCACGGCGGCGGCGCCAATCGAACCGACAAGCCCCGCGCTGGACTGATAAACACCTATGCGCTTGGTTGGCTGCGGCAAGAGGAAAACCAGTACCTCAACGTACCGCGGGAGATCGCCGAGCAACACTCGGAAACCATTCAGAAGCTGATGGGCTACCAGATGCACCGAACTCTGGGCGCGTATCAGAATACAGATGGCACCTGGTTCGAGAACTGATCGCAATTTCCTGAAGGGAGAGAAATGCACTATTCAAGCAAGTTCTTAATGCGTGCAGGCGCAATTCTAGTCCTCATTGCACCAGCGATGACACAGGCTCAGTGGTCCGATCCGGAGGAGGGGGACCTCGTTATTCGCGGTGGCTGGTTATTCGACGGCGTCAGCGATACACGACGTCACAACAGCGGCATCGTAATTTCCAACGGAAAAATCATTGAAGTAGACGCTGATATCGAGCGGCGGATTTTGATCGCCGCCAACGTCATTGATTTGCAGAACTCCGACACGATTCTTCCCGGCATGATCGATTTGCATGCGCATTACAACTTTGACCTCGTTGATTCGGGTCGAGTCGAGGAGGTCGTCTACAACGGCATAATATTCCTGGCCAACGGAGTGACGTCAACCTGGTCGGCCGGCGAATACTATCCCGAGCGCGTTATCGCCCGGCGTGACCTGATTGATGCTGGCGAAGCGACCGGACCGCGCTTGTTCGCTTCCGGCCCTTACTTCGGCGGGTTTCGCTGCGAGTACAGCATCAAGACGGCGGCAGACGACTGTCTCGCCTGGCCGAACGACATAACCGAAGAAGAGATTCGACGCGAGGTCGACAAATGGGCTGAGCAAGGCGTCATTAGCATCAAAATCAAACAGGCAACACCTGGCGAAGCCAAGATACTGATCGAACAGGCACACAAAAATGGCATGACCGCGACCGGGCATCTCTCAAATTACGATGTCGAATACGACGTGACTCTGCGAGACGCCATCCTGATGGGGATCGACCGGGTCGAACACCAGCTCACGCTTGGCAGCGGCGGTCCCGGAAGTGCAGAAATGCAGCAGATGATCGAACTGATGCTCGCACACGAGGTCTACTACGATGCCAACCTGCAAATGTACGGTGGGGTTAATTTACGGCAGGAAAATCTAACCGAGATGGTGTGGGCCAATGAAGCGCAGTACTTCACACCCTATGCACAGACGCTGCTCGAGAAGCGCGGCCCCCCGTCTCCGGAGTCCGACGCAGCGGAGTTCGCGCAACGAATGCTTGAACTAATGACCTTGTACGATTCCGGTGGCGCGCATCTGCTGGTTGTTGGTACCGACGAGCCCGTCTATACGAGTCTGTTGCCGGGCTTTGCTTACCATCGCGAATTGCTCGCGATGACATACGCCGGGTTACCGTCTGCTGCGGTGTTGAAAGCTGCCACGATAAATGGTGCAACGGCGCTTGGCGTTGAGGATAAACTCGGCTCGGTTGAAGTGGGTAAACGCGCCGATCTTGTTGTGGTCAATGGGAATCCCGTGGACGACATCAAAGCTGCACGCAATATCTTGTTCGTCATCAAGGATGGTGTTGTTCACGACCCGGAAGCGCTGCTTCAATCTGCTGAAGGAAAAATCGGGCCTGTAGGCCCGGATGACCACGCGAACTGGGAACTGCAAATTAGACCGTTGCGAGACGACTAAGAACCTGCAAACGACACGTGAAACTGACAGACCGCAATCTTGGCATGGACAGGCGCATCTCGCGCAGGGACCTCCTGCACGGGGTGGGGGCGCTGGCGGCGACGTCGCTTGTGCCTGGGCCGTCGTTCTCTGACGATATTTCATCACCTGAAGGCGCCGCGACGAATGGTTTCGCGTATCCGCCCGCGCGTTCCGGATTGCGCGGCAACCACGTCGGTTCTTACGAAGTTGCCCATCAGCTGGCGCGCGGGGGCCGGCAGGATTGGGGCGCAGTGCAGGAACCGGATGCCGACCTTTACGATCTCGTCGTCGTAGGAGGAGGCATTAGCGGTCTTGCCTCCGCACATTTCTTTCGCAAGTCGAATCCGAATGCGCGCATTCTGATTCTCGACAATCACGACGACTTCGGTGGCCATGCCAAACGTAACGAATTTGATATCGGCGGCCGCACCCTGCTTGGCTACGGCGGCAGCCAGACGCTGGAAGGGCCCTCGGGGTATCCCGATGTGGTGAAGGCGTTGCTGCGCGATCTCGGCGTCGACATAAAACACTTTGATGCCGCCTACGATCAAGACTTTTACAAACGACATGGTCTCGGCGCCGCAACCTATTTCAATCGTGATGATTGGGGCACTGATCGCCTGGTTCGTTATGGCATCGGTGGACTCAGCGCGTACCTGCCGCTGGCACCGTCGAATCTATCGGCTGCTGAGGCCGTGGCACAAATGCCAATGTCCGAAGCTGCGCGTGCCGAATTCCTGCGTTTGCTGACGACTGAGCAAGACCGGATGTCCGACGTCCCGTCTGATGAGAAAGAGGACTACCTGTACTCCCTTAGTTATCGAGACTTCCTGAGCAAACATCTGGGCGTCAGCGAGCCCGAGGTTTTTGCCGTACTGCAATATCTCACGGCCGATTCAGGCGTTGGTATTGAGCTGACAACGGCAGGAAGTGCGATTGATTACATGGGCTTGCCAGGCGGAAAGGCCACAGGCATCCCGGCGTACGAGAACGATGAGCCTTACATACACCATTTTCCTGACGGCAATGCGTCGGTTGCTCGTCTATTGGTACGCTCCATGATTCCGGCCGTTGCGCCGGGATCGACAATGGAAGACGTCATCACGGCTCGCTTCGACTACAGCAAACTCGACCTTGCCAAATCCGCTGTACGTCTGCGCCTGAGCAGCACGGCCACTCATGTTGCACACGACGGTGATCCCAAGTCGGCGAAAACGGTTCGGGTGTCTTACGTGCAAGGCGGCCAGGCCTATCGCGTACAAACCCGTCGCTGCGTTCTTGCCTGTTACAACACGATAATTCCTACCATATGTCCCGAGCTGCCGGCAGCGCAGCGCGAAGCGCTCGCATATGGAGTCAAAACGCCAATCCTCTATACCAATGTCGTCCTGAACAATTGGCGGGCGTGGAAGAAACTGGGCGTTGGTGCCGTCGTATCGTCCGGAAGCTACCACGTCAACGCGATGCTCGATTTTCCGGTCAGCCTCGGCGACTATCATTACGCCAGTGGTCCGGACGATCCAATCGCCGTTCACATGGAGCGTTTTCCGCACCGGCCGAACGAGGGCCTGGGAAACCGTGAGCAACGCCGCCTCGGACAACAGGAATTGCTGACCACGTCTTTCGAGACGATCGAACGTAATATTCGCAGCCAGCTCGCCGGCATGCTGTCAGACGGCGGCTTCGACCCAGCCCGTGACATCGAGGCCATCACGGTGAATCGCTGGGCGCACGGTTACGCGTACTTCTACAACTGGCTCGAGGATCCGTATTACGGGGACAGAGACAACGAGCGTTATCCGCACGTGCGTGGACGCCAGCCGTTTGGCCGTATCACTATTGCCAATTCCGACGCCGGGGCTAGTGCGATGCTCGAATCGGCGGTCATGCAGGCGTATCGCGCGGTCGATGAAATAGGCTGACTTAATGGCGGACGCACCCTTTTATCGCGCATGGTTTATCAATCGTTTTGGTCATCTGCGAGCTGCATGGCGAATCGCGTTATTTCTGGTCCTGACTTTCATGCTGGGAGCGATCATCAGCTGGTGCGTCGGTTTCATTCCGTTTCCCGATGAGGGCGATGTGTTACTGACCTGGAAGGAAGTCGGGTCCCGGGGCGGCAATTGTCTCGCCATGATTTTTGCGGCGTACATCGTGCTTCGGTGGGTCGATCGCCGGCCATTTGTGCTCCTTGGACTAAATTTGTTGCAGGGCTGGAAGCGAGATTTCGGGCTCGGCCTGGGCATCGGAATCGTGATGATATCGGTCACGCTGGCAGTGCTCTGGGCTGGTGGCTGGATGTCTCTGTCGCTCAACGACATCACGCCAATTCTGCTCGTTGGCATTACCAAGGCAATTCTCGTGTTCTTCGTTGCTGCCCTGATGGAAGAATTGTTGTTGCGCGGATATCCCTTGCAAGCGTTTATCGAGGGATCGAGAGTATGGATCGCGGTCATCCTGCTCAGCTCGATATTCTCCGTGCTGCATCTCGACAATCCTGATTCGACTATCCCGTCTTCGTTAAATATCTTTCTGGCCGGAATCCTGTTGAGCGCTTGCTACCTGAAGACAAGATCGCTTTGGCTGCCAACCGGTCTTCATCTTGGTTGGAACTGGACGCAAGCCTCGTTCTGGGGCATGGGCGTGAGTGGATACCATGTGAAATCGAGTGTGTTTTCCGCCGAAGCTCAGGGTGCTGACTGGATCAGCGGGGGCAAATTTGGTGCTGAGGCATCAATTATTGCCACTGTCGTGATTGCTGTCGTTATTTACCTGGTCTGGACGACTAACAAGCTGGGCGTTTCGAAACAACTTGAGACTGGCTGGAGTGCTTACCCGAAAGGCTATGGTCTGCCTGAAGGCTGAGTTCTCCTCGGCACCCGTCTGGCGGTATACTGGTTCAGGCAGGTAATACCAAGAATCAGGAGGGAAATAGCCGTGATCGAATTCGAACTCAATGGGGAATCCGTAACATCCAAGAGTGAGGCCGATACGCCCTTGCTGTGGGTGGTGCGTGACGAGCTCAAGCTCAAAGGCACGAAATTTGGTTGTGGTATTGCCATGTGTGGCGCATGCACCGTGCACATCGACGGCGTCGCGACGCGTTCGTGCATAACGCCTGTTTCCAGCGTCGCTGGACGCGCTGTGACGACGATCGAAGGTCTCGCAACCGATGCTGGCAAGGCGTTGCAGCAGGCCTGGGTCGATGAACAGGTGCCGCAGTGTGGCTACTGTCAGTCGGGCCAGATTATGCAGGCCGCGGGCTTTCTCGAGAACAATAAAAGCCCCTCCGACGAGCAGATAAGCACTGCGATGAATGGCAACCTGTGCCGCTGCATGGCCTATACGCGCATCCACAAAGCAATCAAGACCGCCGCTGGCGGCGAGGGGGCATAGTCATGGCGATGCGAGCAGATCAAATACAAGGCAACGTCACCCGCCGGACATTCCTGGCGACCAGCGCCAGCGCAGGCCTCGTCATGGGGCTCGGCGTTGTATTACCGGGCTGCAGTCGCGAAGAAGTTGCCACCGAAATCGCGACTAACGGTGCCAGTGCGAGTTTTGCGCCGTCGATGTGGTTCGAAATCGGCGGCGATGGCGCCATCTCGATGAACATTCCGAAAGCCGAGATGGGTCAGCACGTCGGTACCGCGCTCGCGCGCATCATTGCCGATGAGCTTGGCGCCAATTGGGACGACGTAAGCTTCACACACGCTGACAGCGATCCGAAATGGGGACCATTGATTCCGGGCGTATCGCTCGGAGACGTCACTGGTGGTTCGTGGTCGGTATTCACCTCATTCACGGCAATTTCGCAGGCAGGAGCCGCCGGCCGAACGATACTGCGAGACGCCGGCGCGGCGATGCTCGGTGCAGACCCGGCTGATTGCACGGTGGCGGACAGCAGGGTATCGGCGAATGGCCAACATGTGTCGTTCGCGGACATTGTCCGAAAAGGTGACGTCAGTCGCGTGTTAAGCGACGAAGAGCTTGGTGCATTGTCGGCAAAACCGGCGTCTGAGCGGCTGCTGATCGGGCGGGACACGAGCGCCAACGACATTCCTGCGAAGAGTCGCGGGGAAGCCGTTTACGGTATCGACGCCGAGTTGCCGGGCATGGTGTTTGCAAACCCAATGCTTCCGCCAACTCGTTACGGCAGTTCGATCAAAAGCATCGATGACACTGCGGCGAAAGATATTCCTGGCTACCAGCAGACCCTGAAGCTGACTGATAAACCAGGCTTGATGGAGGGCTGGGCTGTCGTTATTGCCGATGATTTTCCAAGTGCGATGAAAGCGGCTGATGCCGTCGTTATCGACTGGGAAGCAGGTCCGACGGCCAATGTCAGTGAAGCCGACATTTTCGCCGAAGGTGCACGGCTGGCCGCTGACAAGAGCGCTGGCACGCGATTCGTTGACGAAGGCGACGTTACCGCGGCACAAGCCACTGCGGCAAACTCATTCAGCGCGACCTATCGAACTGGTACGGCGATGCACTACACGCTGGAGCCCGTGAATGCACTGGTCGAAATTGTTGACGGCAAATGCCATGTTCATGCAGGTAACCAGTACCGCGCGGCGATGCTGCCGACTCTTGCAGGCGTACT
>Ga0255049_10000449_pt1 | contig 25619 bp, 22 predicted proteins | sample JV7_2_3_MG_FD_183615 | JGI IMG/M metagenome (GOLD analysis project Ga0255049, IMG submission 183615) | Seawater microbial communities from Jervis Inlet, British Columbia, Canada - JV7_2_3 | ecosystem: Environmental > Aquatic > Marine > Inlet | place: Canada: British Columbia | collected 2016-10-06
AACGCCCAGCATCAGCGGCAAACCAAGAGCATAGCGAGTGGTTTGCCCGACTGCATGCGATTGTTAGCGCTCTATAGTTTGAGTTTAAATCCTTCATGTGTGGCTTGGAATCCTAGTGATTCATAAAATCTCAAAGCGCTTGGACGCTGCTTATCAGACGTTAGCTGAACAATGCTGCAGTTCTTTTCCGCGGCACGTTTAATCGCCCACCTAATAAACTCAGTGCCTAATCCTTGCCCTCGATAATTTTTAGCAATTCTTACACCTTCGATTAAACAACGCCATGAGCCAGTGTGTGTTAAGTATGGAATGAATGTCAATTGCAGCATACCAACCAATTCACCATTACATTCAACAACAGTTAGCTCATTATTTGGGTCTATCTCGATACTATGAAATGCTTCGATATAGCTCTGATTTAACGGTATGGAGATATCTTCTCTTATAGAACCTAAGTCATCATCCGCCAGTAGATTGACAAGATTCGAAACGTCCGTTTCCGTTGCCTTACGAAAATCTAATTTCATACGTTTTCTAAAGAGCGCTAACAGTTTAAATCGGCCGTAACTTGCGGCATTTAAATACCGCAAGTCGCGTCCTATGTTTTTTCGGGGAAAATTCGATCAGATCCGTTTCACTCACTTTGCATTCCTTAGTTTCGTAATAGGTTCAATAACTTATCATTAATATAGCAGTTTCTCCATCCCCTTACTTCGCATGGCATCAACTAATATGACGGAAACTTTCCGGATATTGGCTTGCTTCAAGCAAATAAGGCATTGGGATCAGGCTGGCCGCATTGATTGCCGGCTATTTCAACCCTTGTCCGATTTAAACACCCAAAACCACCAGACGATAAAGGCAATCAGTGCCACTCCTGCCAGGTTTATTATCAGTGTTTGCATCATTTATTCTCCGTTGGTTTGAACAGACGTAATCGATTCGCATTGCTCACCACGGTGAGCGAGGACATCGCCATCGCAGCACCGGCAATCATCGGATTGAGCAATATACCCATCAAAGGGTAAAGCACGCCCGCAGCGAGCGGGATGCCGAACGAATTGTAAATAAAGGCGCCAAACAAATTTTGCTTGATATTACGAACCGTTGCCTTCGATATGGCTATGGCATCGACCACGCTATTCAATGAGCCACGCATCAGCGTGATATCCGCGCTTTCGATCGCCACGTCGGTCCCACTACCTATCGCAAAACCGACATCGGCGCGGGCTAATGCCGGGGCGTCGTTAATGCCATCGCCGACCATGCCGACGCGCTCGCCCCTTGCCTGCAGGCTGGCGACCTTGTCGGCCTTGTCCTGGGGCAATACCTCGGCTATGACTTCATCGATGCCAACCTGCCTGGCGACTGCATTCGCGGTCTCCTGGTTGTCACCGGTGAGTAACACGACTTTCAGACCGATATCGTGCATGCGTTGAATCGCGTCCATCGAGTCCGGCTTAATCGCGTCTGCGACACTGATTAAACCGGCGGCCTTATCGTCCACGGCGACAAACATCGGTGTTTGTGCCTGAAGGGTTAGCGCATGCGCCGCGTCTTCGAGCGCGGAAATATCAATATTGCGATCATGCATTAATTTCCGATTACCTATCAATATGGGTTTATCTTCGATGATCGCCTCTACGCCGTGTCCGGCGATTGCGGAAAACTGCGCCACTTTAAGCAACGATATGTTTTTATCTTTCGCCGCAATAACAATCGATTCGGCCAATGGGTGTTCCGAGCCCTGCTCGAGACTGGCGCTCCATTGCAATAATTGATCTTCGCTCCAGTTATCGAGCACGACCATCGATGCCACGCTGGGCCGGCCTTCGGTTATCGTCCCGGTCTTGTCGAGGATGACGGTATCGAGTTTGCCCGCCAACTGCAGGGCATCGCCATTTCGAATCAGTATGCCAAATTCGGCCGCCTTGCCGACACCGACCATGATCGATATCGGCGTCGCCAAACCCAGCGCGCAGGGGCAGGCAATAATCAAAACGGTCATCGTCGTGACAATTGCCAACGTGGTCACCTGGTCACCAGTACCGAAGTTAATCCAGGCAAGGAAAGTCAGTACCGATACAATCAATACACTCGGCACAAATACGCCAGCAACCTTGTCCACCAGACGACCAATCGCCGGTTTTGAAGATTGCGCGGTACGCACCATTTCGATGATTTGTGACAGTACCGTATCTTTACCGATACGTTTGGCTTGAAACAAAAAACTACCCATTTTGTTGATGGTGCCTGCAATCACTTCGTCGCCGACCGCTTTTTGTACTGGTATCGGCTCACCGCTAATCATGGATTCATCGATACTCGAATGGCCATCTATAATGATACCGTCGACGGCTATGCGTTCACCGGGACGCACGCGCAAGGTTTCGTCGAGCCCGACTTCTTCGATGGCGATGTCCTGCTCGACGCCATCGCGGATCACACGGGCGGTTTTTGCCTGCAGTCCAATCAGGCGCTTAATCGCCTCCGAGGTTTTACCGCGCGCGCGCATTTCGAGCGCTGAGCCCAGATTGATCAGGGCTATGATTATCGCGGCGGCTTCGAAATAGGCGTGTTGCGCCATCGCCGGCACCAGCGCCGGGTTAGCCACAATCACCATCGAATATAGCCAGGCCGTTCCTGTGCCCAGGGCAATTAAGGTATCCATATTGGCATTGTGATTCTTCGCCGATTTCCAGGCCCCGGTAAAGAAATGCCCGCCGGAATAGACCAGCACCATGATGGTCAGCAAACCAATGCCGAGCCAAAATAGCCTGCCACTAGCATCGAAACCGGGCAGCATGCCGGCCATTCCAAAAATGAACAGGGGCGCACCGACAATCCCGGAAAACGCAGCCTTTTTCAGCAATCGCCGGTAATGCGCCATTTCCGCTGCTTCTTTTTCCGACTCGTCTTCGGCGCCAGTGAGCTGCGCTGCGTCATAACCGGCGGCGCGAATCGCATCGACCAGCTTTTCGGCACTAACCTCACCTTCGACTGTCGCCGTATGTTCGGCGAAATTGACATTGGCGATTAATACACCATCGACGCTTACAATCGCCTGTTCAACCGAGGCCACGCAACCCGCGCAGCTCATCCCTGAGATCGATAAACGAGTCGCAGTGCTCATGTCAATTCAGTCGCATCGAAACCTGCGGCCTTGATCGCGTCACTCAGCACAGCCAGTGAGACATTTGATTCTACCAGTGCAGTTTTAGTCTCCAGGTCGACTTCTGAGCTGATCACGCCAGCCTCATCGTCCAGGGCCTTTTCGATGGCGCTCACGCAGCCACCACATTTCATTCCGGGTATTGATAAACGAATTGTATTGCCCATAATTTCTTGCCCTCTGTAATAAAAGAATTTGAATATGAGCGTTAATATAAGGCCGGCTGGCGATAAAGCTGTTACATCATTATGGAAAGATGTTGCAGAATTTACACTTTATCGAGGGATTGACGTTGATTACTGCCGCGCAATTGCTTGAATTGTGACGGTGTCATACCTGTCACTTTCTTAAACTGCCGACTCAGATGGGCGACGCTGCTATAGCCAAGACGATCGGCAATTTGGGTGAGACTAAGCTCGTCGTAAACCAGTAATTCGCGGGTTTTTTCGATTTTCTGGTTAATGAAATACTGCTCTATGGTAACGCCTTCAACCGTCGAGAACAGATTGCTCAGATGGGTGTAATCATAAAAAAGTTGCTTACTCAAATACTCCGAAAGCTTGACTTTTTGCGCGGCCGGTGCCTGTTGCACCAGGGCTATCACCTGTTTTTTAATATTCTCGATCAGCCTGGTTTTTCTATCGTTGATTAATTCAAAACCAAGCGGGACTATTTTTTGCTGAAATTTTTCCAGTGTATCGGCGTCGATGGCGTCATCACCAAAGTCGACCTCGCCCAGGTACACTGAATGTGGTTTCAGATTCAACTCGTCGAGTACGTTTTCAATGACCATCTTACAACGGTCGCAAACCATATTTTTGATCAGGATTTTCATAGGAAACAGCTTGGCACGATCGAGCGTATTTCACAATATATCTAAGACGGGGTAAAGGTTGAACCCCAACACATCGGTCCGGAATTATTATGTTGGGCCTCGCAGGCTCTCGGCAACTGCTCCTGCGTTGCCTGGAGGCACCTACTTTTGGCGCCTAAAAGCGCCTACTGTTGGTGTTCTAATAAGTTACATCCATGTAATGATCGGCAATTGCGTCTGCATCGGCTTGCATGTGATCGGCAAGGCCGGCGTGGGCGAAACTCGCCAGCACACGTATATCGGTATTACCGGGGCCTGGCCCTGCCGCCACGGTATTGGGAATTTCCAGAGTCGGATACATAATAAAAAAGCTCCCTCAATTCAAATCGTATTATTTGCTCGCTCCGGCGCCAATGCGTGGAAGTTCCGGATATCTACGGCTGAATACTTCATAGCCAGCGAGTAGATCAAAAAAAATGGTTCGAATATATTACTCGAACTAGACCGAAACCATGCCAGGTTCGCACGATTGGCTTGTGTCAAACACTGGCCTGACGGTCGACACCTCAAAGCACAGATGCACCTGCCTGCGCAATAATGCCGTCATCGGTCGATTTGACACCACTGACCCCTATTGCACCGACCGTTACATCCTGGTAGATCAGCGGTATTCCTCCTTCGACCGCGAAAAGGCCGGGCATTGTTAAATATCCCTGTCGTCCATTGGCGATCACATCTTCCCAGTATTTGGTTGGGCGTCGATACATGAGCGCTGCTTTTGCTTTTTCAATGGCCACGTCGATGCTGCCTAGCTGGACCTTGTCGCGCTGCAAATACATCAAATAACCACTATCGTCGACGATCGCAATTGCTACCTCCCAATTGTTTTTTGTAGCTTCCAGTCCGGCTGCAGCCGCGACACGTTTGGCCGAGGCCAGATCCAGTATAAATTTTTGTTCCATATGCCTCTCGATAGAAATGCTGCCAATATTTTGTAACGGTGGAAGTCAGATATCGACATTCAGCTCAATCTATCATGCATCAATTAAGCCCGCCATAGCCGGGCGAATCGAATTTTTAATCCCACTATTCACACACTTAATCCTGGCAGGTGCCCGCGGCTGCGAAGACATGCAGGAAATTTATACCCTGGCACTGGCCCACAATATCGAATTGCCAGAACACAGTGTCCAGAAAACTATGAATATGCTGGAAGGGTTTCCAGCGAATTCGACGACTTCAATGCAGCGGGATATAGCCGACGGACTCCCTTCCGAGCTGGACGTACAAAATGGCGCGGTGGTAAGACTCGCAACCGAAGCTGGAATCGACACCCCTTTGAATCGCTTTCTCCTTAACAGCCTACGATCGCTGGAGCTGCGCGCCCGTGGCGCGCTCAAATTCTAAAATTGGGTTTATCTCTGCATTTGTGCCTTGGCTTCTCTACGTCGTGCGTGTAATACCGATTCGGTATACCCATTCAGTTCCTCGCGCCCTTTAAACACCAGATCGAGTGCCGCCTGAAACGCTATACTTTGCTCAAAATCGGGGGCCATATTTTTATACACAGGGTCATGCTCATTCTGCCGATCAACCACTCTGGCCATCATTTCAAATACCTGGCGCACCTGGGTTTCGTTAGTAATTTTATGGTATAGCCAGTTAGTGATGTGCTGGCTTGAAATTCGCAGCGTCGCACGATCTTCCATCAATCCCACATCGTCGATATCCGGTACCTTGGAGCAGCCGATACCCTGGTCGATCCAGCGCACCACGTAGCCGAGAATTCCCTGTGCATTGTTTTCCAGCTCATTGATCAGGTCATCTTTATTGATCTTGCGACCATCGAGTAGAGGAATTCTCAAAATATCGTCAAAACTGGCGCTCTCTCGACCACTTAACTGGCGTTGCCGGGCGGTCACTTCGACGTAATGATAATGCATCGCATGCAAGCTTGCGGCAATTGGCGATGGTACCCAGGAGGTACTTGCACCCGCTCTCGGGTGGGCAATTTTCTGTTCCATCATCGCAGCCATATTATCCGGTGCCGCCCACATGCCTTTACCGATCTGGCCATGCCCGGGTAAGCCGACTTCGAGACCGATATCGACATTCCAGTCTTCGTAGGCGAGCAACCATCTGGAGTTCTTGATTTCATTTTTAGGTATCATCGCACCGGCTTCCATACTGGTATGAATTTCGTCGCCGGTACGATCGAGAAAGCCGGTATTGATGAAAATAACGCGCTCACTCGCCGCTCGAATACACTCTTTCAGGTTCACAGTCGTGCGCCGCTCTTCGTCCATAATACCAATTTTGAGTGTATTCCTTTCCAGCCCAAGCGCATTTTCGACCATCTCAAACAGGCTTACCGCGGCTTCAGCTTCCTCGGGACCGTGCATTTTCGGTTTAACGATATAGACACTACCGGTTTGACTATTTTGGAACTTACCGCTTCCCTGTAAATCTTGTTTGGCAGCTAACACGGTGACCATCGCATCGAGAAAGCATTCGGGGATTTCTGCGCCATCGCGGGTCACGGCATCGGTGTACATATGGGTACCGACTGTGCGCACAAACATCAAGCTGCGCCCCGGCAGTGTAAAGGCATTACCTTCGGGCGAAATAAAATCGACGTCGGAGTTTAATGAGCGCTCGATAGCTTCGCTACCACGCATTATCGTGATAGTTAAATCACCCTTCATTAATCCAAACCAGTTGCGGTAAACACGGACTTTATCTTCCGCATCAACCGCCGCAATCGAATCCTCGCAATCCATAATCGTCGTTATTGCAGATTCTATGCGTACGTCGTAAATATTTGCCAGGTCCCTCTGACCAATATTAAAACCTTCACCGATGAGTAACTCGATGTGCAAATTATTATGTTTCAGTAATATCGCCGATGGCACTTCAGGGTCTCCCCGGTAGCCAGCAAAACATTCGCGCTGTGCCAACTCAACCTCGCTACCGTCACCCTTTACGACGACCAGTTTACCCGCACGAACCTTGTAACGAACCGCGTAACTGTGACTGCCGACAGTTAAAGGCAGCACCTGATCGAGAAAATTTCGCACATAATTAATAACTTGCTCGCCGCGCACCGGGTTATAATTCGAGGTCTTTTTACAGCCCCGATCCTCGACAATTACATCGGTGCCATAAAGCGCATCGTACAAGCTGCACCAGCGCGCATTCGCGGCATTAATCGAGTATCTCGCGTTATTTACTGGCACCGCCAACTGCGGTCCGGCAACCAGTGCAACCTCCTCGTCTACATTCACCGTGGTGACCTGGAAGGGCTCACCTTCGGGAACCAGATACCCAATTTCTAGTAAAAATTCCCTGTACTGCTGCGGGTCAATTTTACCGAAATGACTTCTATGCCATTCGTCTAACTGCAGCTGAAATCGATCACGTTTATCAAGTAAGGCTTTATTGGAGTCCCCAAGAGCAGCAATAATGTCGGCCATAGATTGCCAGAAATGGGCAGAATCGACGCCGGTACCCGGCGCAATTTCCTGGTCAATTAATTCGTAGAGTCCTCGATCAACCTCGAGGCCGCTGATTTTTATTCGATCACCCATTATTTTTATCCTGAATCTTAAAGGGTTTGGGACAGCAGAGTATATCGTCCAGAACATAGAAAAACAGTACCTGGCCCGCATTATTGGTAAGTTTAATGATTGGATTTAAGATTATAATCTTTCAAATATCGAGTGATTTTTTATTGAACACCTTAACTCTCGCAAAGGCGCAAAGCACGCAGAGAATTTTTCGGGTTATTCAATCAGAATATTTCATGCTTTTTCTTTGCGAGCATTGCGCCTTTGCGGGAGCATCAAAAAATAAAATCGTACAAATCCGCTATTCCTAACGAAGTAAAATAGTCAGTCGAGTTTGATTTCAGACAACCGCTCCAACTGACAGTTTGCGCGCCCTTGTTGATTTCAACACCCAGACGGTATTAATTGCCAGGGTTGACAGAATGATCGCACCACCGATAAAGGTGCGTATACCGGGCTGCTCTCCCAGCACCAACCAAACCCAGATCGGCCCCAGTATAGACTCCAGCAACAACATCAACCCCACCTCGGGTGCGGGGATGTATTTGGGCCCCAGGTACATCAATGCAGTAGCCACCGGCAACATATAAATCCCCATAATCAGCAAATACCCCATATCGCTCTGGGTGACCGAAAAAGGCTGAGCCAGGGGCAGGATTATCAACGCTGTGAGCAATCCACTGGTGGAAATAACCGGAAAAATCGAGATAGCGGTAAAGCGTCTCACCACCGTAAACCCGGTGGCGAGAAAGAATGCCCCGGACATAGCCGCCAGGTCTCCGAACAAGCTGGACGCCTGGTTGTCGCTGTCTGAACTGATAACGAAAATCCCGATACCTACCAACAGGATAGCGCACCAGGTCCGAACAGGAATCGGTTCACTAAGAAAAATCCAGCCAATGAATGCAGCAAACAACGGTGTCGTGCTCAGAATGATCAGTGTATTGGCAACGCTGGTATGGGTAATGGCCACGATGAACGATATCGTACCCATCGCATAGATTAACACCATCATTGCATCCCCACGGCCCATGGATTTATATTTCTGCCAGGTTCTGTTGGGGTAGGTCAGGTTCACGATCAACCACATGCCAAATGAAAGAAATAAGGTACGCCAGAAAATCAAGGTCCAGTGATCGACCAGTATCAAGCGGGTAAGTAAACCATCGGGAGAAATGATTAACACACCAAGCGCGGTGATTATCAAACCCCTGGCGTGTTGGGATAGAACGGGCACTAGCTAGCCCGTATATTGCATGAAGGGAACGAAGTTCAGGGAAAATTTGGCAAACAAGGTTGGTCGATCGCCCGCCGATGCATAGCCGTAGCTAAGGAACCTCTGAACAAGTCCTATGGGGATCACTGGCTTCAAGCGCAATTCAGAATCAAGGCGCAACTTCGCAGGCATGCTGCGGCCTGCCAAGAAGTTGCAACGCTGAATCCGGATTGCGCTTGAAGCCCCGGAGGGCGAGCCCTGAAGCATGCATCTGCCGCGTTGCAGCCCTCGCCAAGGACTAAGGCCATTGCCTTCGCGCTGCGACTTGCATCTACATGCTTCAGGGCTCGCAGAGACCCCATAGGACTTGTTCAGAGGTTCCCTAATCAAGGGGGATCGATCAAGATTGGCAGCCAGATTTTTCCTGACTTCGTTCAGGTACAAACTGTATTTTTCGTATACCATAATTTTCGTGCCTAATTATTTGAATTCATTGGTAAAAATCACTAGTAGTCGCCGCCTTCATGCAATATGCGGGCTAGTGGTCGCAATGATTAGAAAAATCCAATTCGTCATCATTTTTCATTGTTGCTTGAGATAACTGATTATCTCGTCCCGCTCGGACAACACCAGGAACAGGCCCAGATCGTCAGCCTGCATTTGTGCCAAAGCAAGTTTCACTCCTGACAAGGGTGAGTCAGCAAAACTAAGCTGGCTTTCAGCGATGTCAGAATCCACGCATGCCTGTTTAATTATTTCAGAAACTTCGCCCGGCGCTCGGCCGCGCATATATTGTTCGATTTCAACGATGACCACGTGGTCAGGGTTTATCGAGCAAACTCCTTGTGCAATGGCTTTAATTTCATCATCTGAGCGATCACCCGCAGATCCAAACAGCGCCCATTTTTGCCGTGCCGGCATACGTTTGACGGTATCGGTCACTGCTTCCACACTGTGAGCATTGTGGGCAAAATCAATAATAACACGCACGCCAGTTCGCATTTCGAAGGTATTCAGTCGCCCGGGATTGTCGTTTTCATCGCTATTGAATTTTGTCAGACCTTGCTGAATCTGATCGATGGAATACCCCATTGCACTGGCAACACCGACAGCACCCAGCGCATTACGAATATTGTGTTGGGCGGCGCCACCCATGGCCATAGGTATAGCGTCGATAGCGCAGATCACCTGGGCCTCATGACCATCAAAATATACGATGTTTCCACTCTCAGTAAAACAGCAGGGACTCTGTTGGTTCATCGCCTGTTGAATATGGGGATGGGATTTATCCAGACTAAACCAGAACACATGCGCCTGCGTGGCTGTCTCCATATAGTTAATCAGGCCGTCATCATCAGCATTCAATACCAGCACGCCGTCTTCGGACAGGGCTTTCCGCACGACAAACTTGACCTCGGTAAGGGCTTCTAGTGTATTCACACCATACTGACCCAAATGGTCCCTCGCCACGTTCGTCACCAGTGCAGCGCTCGCTCGACGCAGGGGTAAGCCCCGCCGCAAAATACCGCCGCGCGCAACTTCAAGAAATGCGGCCTGCAAACGCTGATCGCGCAGTAATAACCGCGCCCCGCCCGGTCCCGAATAATCACCCATGTCGAGCACATCGTCACCGACACGTACAAAATCGGTCGAAGTTACCCCCGATCTCTGCCCTGCGGCTTTTGCAATTCCGTCGAGCAGTCGCACGCTGGTCGACTTGCCGTTGGTGCCTGTAATCAGCGCGACCGGTACGTCGTGAACTGTCGACCAGTCAATTTCCTCAACTGCGGGAACCGCATCGACAGCCCAACTGATGCTACCTTCACCATGCCCGACCGACACGGTATCGTCATCGACGAGGAAATCGACGCAATGCGCGGCAGCTGCCTCCTGTAGTTTCTGCAAAGCAGGATTACTCTCACCTCTAATCTCGTCGTGGATATCCTGGATTAGAATAGATGGGCTTACGACCTCGGTTTCCAACAACTCACAGGTGCAGAAATACCAGGCTGTTTCGAGTACTAACGTCGCCGAATAAAGTCGATCCAGAGGAGCCGCGATTACCAGGTTAAAACCATTTTCGTAACGCCGGTGAGTTAACTCCGGATTTAGCCAGTTGATATGTTCGAGCAGTTTGTTGACCTGCCGGTACCAGCAATCGAGTACCGCATCCATATCCATATCCTCGACCAGTACATCGAGGATCGCGCCTGGTTTGTCCCAAACCAGCGAAGGCCCGGTCAGACGCCGACAGTCATCCATGATCAACTGGCTAGATTGAATATTCGGGATATCCATGTACAGGCATAAGTTCAGCTATTAAATGAATCAAGGGCGCCTTTAAAAATAGTGATTTTTTCGTGAGAGCACCAAAAGTAGGCGCTTTAGGCGAGGAAGCACCGCGCGGAGAACCGCAGTGTATATGGAATACATGAGGATTCGAGCACGGAGCTGACGCGGCTATCGCGAAAAAAGCGCATTTTTAGAGGTGCCCTAGTCTGCATCTTCGGGCTCGTTACTGGCTAACCTCACTCCCCGCTCATCGATGATCAGCTCTTCATCCCGATCGAGTACGTAACGCTTTGCCCGCTCAGGAACAAATACCTTGGTGCCAGGAATGGTTTTCTTGTTCTCTGCCCTGTCGCTATTGAGATTAATAATCTGTTTCCAGGTGCGTTGCAGGTCATCCGCTGTAATCAACAGCAGGTCACCTTCTTGCGCCATGTTCAGGGCATGGTCGACCGCGGGTTCCTCGTCGGCAATCACGGTTATGTTGCTATCTTCAACACCAAGCTCGAGTAAAAAGCTTCGAACCAGTTGAGGGATTTCGTCATGACCACGACCACGACGGTAGGCGTCGGCCTTGCAGACAAAATGGGTAAAATGTGGCAGACAAGCCGCGACTGAATCACGAATATCTTCGTCGCGCCGATCTCCCGGTGCCGAAATTACGATAATGCGTTTGCCCGCAGGGTCGAGCTTGTCCGCGAGGTCGCCCATGGCACGGAAACCGGCCGGGTTATGCGCGTAATCGAGTATCACCTTGAACGGGTGCTCGTTGTAGATATTAGTACGTCCGGGGCTTTGGAAAAACGAGGTATCGAAGGTACGCAATCCGTTTCGAATTTCGTCCAGATCCTTGCCAAAACTAAACGCCATAGCCGCCGCAAACATCGCGTTTTGCACATTATGCATCGCCTTGCCCTCGATCGTCGCCGGTATTAAATGCGACCAGAGCAGCGGGATATGGGCACCGTTATCGTAGATCGTAATCATGTCGCCATTGATGCCTTTTTCCAGTACCACGGCGCGGCCATTCGCACGAATATGTTCGCGCACCAGTCCATGGGTGGGATCCATAGTCACATAGCACAGATGTTTGGCTCGACAATGATCGGCCATTTTCAGGCAAAGCTTGTCGTCCGCATTAAGCACCGCGGTATCATTGGCCACACGCACCACCGTCTCTTTAACGCGCGCTAACTGCTCCAGGGTTTCGATACCACCCTGCCCCATGTGATCGGCCGATATGTTAATACAGGCAGCAACATCACACTCACTGTAACCGAGGCCAGCACGCAAGATGCCACCACGCGCGGTTTCCAGTACAGCAAAGTCGATGGTTGGATCGCGCAGTACAATTTGCGCCGATTGCGGCCCGGTCATATCGCCCTTGACCGTAACCCGGCCATCCACCTGAATACCACCGGTCGAGGTCATACCGACTACATGCCCACTGGTCTTCATAATGTGCGCAAGCATGCGCGTGGTGGTAGTCTTGCCATTAGTACCGGTTATCGCAGCGACCGGAATTCGACCCGGCGCACCCGGTGGGTAGAGCATATCGATTACCTTACCGGCGACATCGCGTGGCTCACCCTCGCTCGGCGCCACGTGCATGCGAAAACCCGGGCCAGCATTGATTTCAACGATGGCGCCGCCGACGTCTTTATACGAATGAGTAATATCATCGGTGAGAAAATCCACCCCACCGATATCCAGCCCAACGGCGCGCACCGCGCGAATCGCCATTTCACGGTTGTCCGGGTGCACCACGTCGGTCAAATCGATTGCGGTGCCGCCGGTCGACAGGTTAGCGGTGGACCTTAGAAAAAACTGCTCGCCTTTTTTCAACACCGTGTTTTCATCATACCCAGCTTCTTTCATCAGTCCCGTTGCCTGCTTGTCAATTTCGATTCGGGTTAAAACTTTTTCGTGGCCAATACCACGCCGCGGGTCGGAATTGACAATGTCGATCAATTCGGCAATGGTCGATTTTCCATCGCCTATTACGTGCCCCGGCACGCGTTTGGCGACAGCGATCAACTCGTTGTTGATGACCAGCATGCGATGGTCGAAGCCGGTGACGAAACTTTCCGCCAGTATGGAGCGCGACCTACCCTCTTCTTTGGCAAAATGGAATGCCTCGCGCACCTGTTCGTCGGTGGTTAAATTAATGGTGATACCACGACCGTGGTTTGCATCGAGTGGCTTAATTACGACCGGGTAACCGATTTTTCTGGCAGCACTGACCGCAGCATCTTCGGTACTGAACATCATCTGCAGCGGCACCGGCAGCCCCATATCCTTGAGCAGACTATGCGTACCTTCCTTGTCGCTGGCGAGCGAGGTAGAGATGGTATTAGTGCCGCTGGTAACGGTTGCCTGGATGCGTTTCTGGTACTTGCCGTGGCCAAACTGGACCAGGCTGTAATCGTTTAACCGCAACCAGGGAATATCACGCTCAACCGCCGCATCGACCAGTGACTGGGTACTGGGACCGAACTCCCGGCGTTGCGCCCGATGCACAAAATCTTCGAGCTCGTTTTCGAAGTTAAAGCTATCGTCAATCTCATAGTCGATTTTCTTCTGTAGTTTTTTCGGCAGCAAATGCATCAACAGGCGCAGGGCCAGATGCCCTGCTTCGATACCAACATCGCGTTGCTTGTAGGCATATACCATGTTGTACATGCCTTTTTCACCGGTAGTGCGGGTACGACCGAATGAAACCCCGGATCCAGCTATATTTTGAATTTCGAGGGCGACGTGCTCCATGATATGCCCCATCCAGGTACCATCGTCTTCGGTCAGCCGGCGCAGAAAACCGCCCGTTTCACGGTAAGAACAGCCGTGCTCCACGAGACTGGGGATAGCCTTTTGCAAACCCCTGGTGAAGCCCTTGCCACATTTTACCGATGGCCAGTCCACCAATACGCCGATATCCAGTACCATGCGTATGACTGGAAAATTGGCGTAGATACTGGGGCCTACATAGACGTTTGTCGCGGTAATTTTCATTGGTTTATCTCGTTGAGAGCCTGACTGGTTATATCACGCTTTATACATTTAAGTGCGTTTCGTTAAAGAGTACACGAAGAACTACGGGGATCAAAATAGAGTTAATAGTGGTTTAAAAATGTGATTTTTTCGTGAGAGCAAGGAAGCACCGCGCGCAGAACCGGAATGTATATGAAATACATGAGGATTCGAGCACGGAGATGACGCCGTTATCGCGAAAAAAGCGCTTTTTAAAACCACTATTTGGGTGGGTACGGTTTCCGGTCATGAATATCGAAGGTGCAACCCTTCGATAAAATATGCAACTTTAAGTCAAGCATACTCAGGGCTTCTTTCTTTGACGCCTTACTCATCGACGAGTAGCTCAGATGAACCGGGTCGATAACGGTAACGGCGCCGCTACCAAGCACTTCGAAACTATGCTCTGGATCGATAAATATGGCGGTATCTTCATCAAGGCCAATGCCAAGCATAAACGGATTGTAAGATATCGCCGTTAATAAACGCCCGAGCCGATGACGCTCGCTAAAATGTTGATCGATTAACAACGCGTTGGTCAGACCCAGTCCCGGAGCCAGGTTGACACCATCACCCGAAGGCACGGTGCCGGTCGATCCACCCGCAATCATGTGCTCGGGCATGATCGCCGCGCCGGCAGATGTGCCAGCAATATGCACGCCTTTGGCATTCAGCCGACGAATTTTTCTCGCCACATCGGTGCCGCCGAGAATAGTAGACAGGCGCAACTGATTTCCACCGGTGATAAATATACCGCTTGCCTGGTCAAGTGCATCGAGGTAATCCTGCCGACCTGCCTCGGCTCGTTCGTTGATCGGCAGCGACACCGCATTGGCAACGCCGATCTTGTTGAAAATTGCGATGTACTTTTCGCCGGTATCGGGCAAATTAGACGCGGTCGGAATAATTACTATACGCGCTTTCCGACCACCACAGAGCCGTACAAATCGCTTTAATACTGTCGGCGAACCGGTACGCTCTTCAGCACCACCGATTGGAATTACGTAGCCACGGGTATGCCCGTTTTGTTTCGGAGAAGGACTCATTACAACACCATCACTCATCAAATAGTCCGTAGATTAATTGCTCGCCATTTTTAATATGCCAGGCGCCATTCGCCATCACGCTTTGTATGCCATGGCTATCATCTAAAACCAGCAGGTCGGCATCAAAGCCGGTATCGATTCGGCCCTTACCATGAAACTTGAGCAGATCGGCAACGTTGCCTGTCATTAACGGCAGGATTCTGTCCATCGGTAAATCCATATCGAGCATCGCCTTGAAGGTAATCGCCATTGCCGAAGATTTGGCAAACTCCATACTCAACAGCTCACCCTGCGCGTCGAAACTCGGCATGCAACCACCACCATCGGAACTGATGGTTAATTTTTGTGGGTCACAACCTTTATCAAAATATCGTGCAACGGCGTTTTCGGCCGACCATCCGGAGTCGATATTGTCGGCTGGAAATGCAGTCAAATCAACCGTACATCCACTGGCTGTCAATTCGCAGGCTTCTTCAAACAGTGCCTTATTCCGATTCACATGGGTTGGATTAAATACTCGCGCCGGGATTTCGCTTTGCTCGAGACAATCACGAATCAACGACAATCCACGCTCGCCATCACCGAGATGAAAATGCACGATACCGGCTTTGCCGGTCATCAGCCCCGCGACATGCGCCTCGCTCGCCAGGCGCAGAATTTCGTCTCGCGTCGGCTGACTTGAACGATGATCGCTGATCGCAACTTCACCAACACCGATCACCGGTTCGAGATTGACGATATCGCTGCGTACCGATTGCGTCAGAGTAGTCGCTGGCAAGTGATAGCCACCGGTGTAACACCAGGCGGACAAACCTTCTTCGCGCAACCCCATCACCTGGGTTAACAGAGTTTGCGTATTACGGGTCAGGTCGTCGGTACCGAGCAGACCGACGACGCTGGTCACACCCGCCTGGGTGAACTGACTCAAATGCAGCGGTGGCACCCGGGTCGAGGGCCCGGCTTCCCCACCACCACCAGTGATATGTGCATGTGCATCGATAAATCCGGGGATCAGCCTGGCACCATCCAGATCGCTAATCTGTACCGATAAACTATCGTCGAGTTGCGGAACCCGGTCACCGAGATAGACAATTTTACCGGCGCAAACCAGAAGATTCCGGATGCCCAGCGACCGCGGTGCGTGAACCTCGGCGTTGATGATCAATTCGAACATTAAAGGATAAGAAACAGGCTGCTTCGTCAAAGCGGGGTATTTTAAAGTAAGCTCGAACAAATTGCCGCTACAATTTGAGTTTTCCTCTGCTGCGCGTCGCCGGATCGCCGAATTATCAGGCAGGCGTCTGCCGGGCTTCGGCCTGGTCAATAACCGCATGGCTGCCATGTGATATCCTGTTATTTCTTCAACGTAAGGAGGAAACACAATGAAAAGCAAAATGATTACAGTCGTGTTTGGTATTTGCACGCTATTGGGTTCGTTTATGGTGAATGCAGAGGAAAGGCCCATGGGATTTTTCGTCACCAGTACCGGCATGGGAAAAGGTGCTGATCTGGGTGGCTTAAAAGGCGCCGACGCCCATTGTCAAAAACTCGCCACCGCGGCCGGTGCCGGCAAGCGAGTCTGGCGCGCTTACCTGAGTACTGCCGGGGACGGTAAGCGTGGCGTATTCGCGCGCGCCCGGATCGGCGATGGGCCCTGGTATAATGCACGGGGTATTCTCATCGCTACCAACACAACCGACCTGCACCTTTACAACAAAACCATCACGCTGGAGACGGCCCTCGACGAGTCGGGTAATCGCATCAAGGGTCGTGGCGACAAACCCAACGAGCATGACATGTTGACCGGGTCACAGGACGATGGCACACCTTTTTTCCCCGACGGCAAGGATCATACCTGCAGCAACTGGACCAGCAGCGGTGAAGGTAGCGCGCAAGTGGGTCATCATGATCGACATGGTGGCGGCAATCCTTCCTGGAGTTCCGCGCATCCCTCTCGTGGCTGTAGTCAGGAAGCGCTGATCAAAACTGGTGGCGCCGGAAAGTTCTACTGTTTTGCGGCGGATTGAGTTTTTCCGCTTTAATCAGATTACGTCGGCGAATCAGGTCGGCGTAATCTGAATTACTCAAAATTAATCAGCGACCCCCGGCCTGGTTGCTACGCTATTAAACGCATGATATAAGTCTCACCACTCTAATTCCGGTCTGGCTTTTAAGCATCAACCGTTCATCGATTGCGGAACTGCATTGAACAATAAAACTAACTCAAGGACCGGCGCACAGGTCCTGATTAACGCTCTCAGCATCAATTCAATCGATCGTATTTTCAGCATTCCCGGCGAAAGTTTTCTCGCCGCGCTCGACGCACTGTATGACAAGCCTGAAATTGCGCTAACGATTTGCCGTAATGAGGGCGGTGCATCGTATATGGCCGAGGCTTACGGCAAACTCACCGGCAGACCCGGCATTTGCTTTGTTACCCGTGGTCCGGGCGCTACCAATGCGAGTTGCGGTCTGCACCTCGCGTTGCAGGACTCGACGCCGATGATCCTGCTAATCGGCCAGATTGCGCGTAAAAATATGGATCGGGAGGCGTTTCAGGAAATCGACTATCGGCGCATGTTTGGCCAGGTAGCGAAATGGGTCGCGCAAATCGAAGATGCGAACCGTATTCCCGAATACCTGAATCGTGCTTTTGCAACCACGACCAGTGGTCGCCCCGGACCCGTGGTGCTCGCTCTGCCCGAAGATATGCTCACCGATATCACCGACGCTGCTGACGCAAATCCCTGGCAGGCCATGAAAGTCCACCCGGCTAAAGAAGATATCGATAGAACCACCGAGATGCTGTCTCAAGCGAAACATCCGATTATCATCGTCGGCGGCAGCGGCTGGAGCGAATCAACCCGTCTGGGGTTGCAGGATTTTGCTGAAAAGTCGACTATCCCCGTGGTTAATTCGTTTCGTTGCCAGGATTATTTCGACAATCTACATCCGAACTATGTTGGCGACCTCGGTCTCGGCGTCGACCCCACGCTCAGTCAACGTATCCGTGACGCCGATACGCTGCTGGTGATCGGTGCGCGCCTCGGTGAGTTAACCACCGCTGGTTTCGAGTTGATCGATATTCCAAATCCCGGGCAAACTATGATTAATGTCCATTCGGGCGCCGAGGAACTCGGGCATATTTACCAGCCCGACCTGGCGATCAATGCCTCATCGTCGACTTTCGTTGATGCGCTCAGGGATCGCCAGTTGAGTACCCACAATAACGAGACAAGAGAAACGACACTCAAACAGGCTCGACAGGCATTCGAGGAATGGAGTGCATTGATTCGGGTTAAAGGGCCGTTACAGTTTTCTGAGCTCATTCAAACCGTGCAATCCTCCACCGGCGATGACACCATAATTTGCAATGGTGCCGGCAGTAACACAGGCTGGCTTCACCGCTTTTATCGTTTCCGCGAGTATAGAACGCAACTCGCGCCAACCAACGGAACCATGGGTTACGGGGTGCCGGCCGCTGTTTCGGCAAAACTGATGTATCCGCATAGAACCGTGGTTGCGTTCGCTGGCGATGGCGATTTCATGATGAACGGTCAGGAACTGGCTACCGCGATACAATACCGGGCCAACATTATTATCATCGTCGTCAATAACGGCATCTACGCGACGATTCGTATGCACCAGGAACGCGACTATCCCGGGCGTGTGATCGGTACCGACATGGTGAATCCGGACTTTTGCGCTTTGGCCAGGGCATATGGGGCCCATGCCGAACTGGTTACCACTACAGAAAAATTTGCCCCGGCATTTGAACGCGCACAATCAGCCGATAGTCCCGCTCTGATCGAGGTTCAACTGGACCCGGATATCCTGACACCGACGCTGACGATAGAAGGTCTTCGCAAGCGCAACCAGTAGTTTTAATCATGCCTGCACAGACCTGACGGATCATTAATTCTCCCAATGCCAGGGTTCGATTTTATCAATGGATATTAAGATTAATAATATTTATAGTATACTGCGATTGTTTCGCCGCACCCTCGGGATAACTCACTGAAAACAATGAATATTGATCAACTCTTAACGCAAAGTTTGCAGCTTCTCGGTTTGGGTATGGGCTCGGTATTCATTATATTAACCCTGTTAATCGGTATCATTTCGCTGGTATCCAAATTGGTGCCCGAGGAGCTGCCCGTTGAAGTAGTACCCACGCGAGAAACAGCGGCGTCGGTCGATAATCGGCACATTGCCGTAATCCAGGCAGCTATCCATAAATTCAGAAAATCCCGCGGCCGTTAAGCGCCAACAGGTAACAAGCCATGACCCAACCTCTTTTACTCACAGACCTTGTACTGCGCGATGCCACGCAGTCGCTTTTCGCCACGCGCATGCGTACCGACGACATGCTGCCGATTGCCGAAAAACTCGACAAGGTCGGTTTCTGGTCACTCGAAACCTGGGGCGGTGCGACCTTTGACGCCTGCATCCGGTTTCTCGGCGAAGACCCCTGGGAGCGTCTGCGAGTACTCAAAGCAGCAATGCCAAACACACCGATGCAAATGTTACTGCGCGGTCAAAATGCCCTCGGATATCGCCACTATGCCGACGACGTGATCGATGCATTTGTCGAGCGTGCCGCAACTAACGGTATGGATGTATTCCGCATCTTCGACGCCATGAACGACATGCGCAACCTCGAAACCGCGATCAAGGCAACCATCAAGGTCGGTAAACATGCGCAGGGCGCGATGTCCTATACCCTGAGTCCAGTTCACAATGTTGCGTATTGGGTCGACATGGCGAAACGACTTGAAGACGTGGGCTGCAATTCGATTTGTATTAAAGATATGGCCGGGTTATTAAAGCCTTATGTCGCAGAAGAGCTGGTTAGTAAAATCAAGGAGAACTGCAAATTGCCGCTATCCATGCATTGCCATGCTACCACCGGATTATCTACCGCAACCTACCTGAAGGCGATAGAGGCCGGCATCGATATGCTCGACACCTCGATCTCGTCGATGAGCCAGACATACGGACACTCAGCAACCGAAACCTTTGTTGCGATCATGGAAGATACTGAACGCGCGACCGGTCTGGACATGAACTTACTGGAAGAAATCTCGCTTTATTTCCGCGACGTGCGCAAAAAGTACGCGAAGTTTGAAGGCTCTCTGAAAGGCGTCGACCCGCGCATACTCACCGCCCAGGTACCCGGCGGCATGCTTACCAACCTGGAAAGCCAGTTACGCGAACAAAACGCCAGCGACAAGCTCGATGATGTATTGAAAGAAATCCCCAGCGTCCGCAAAGACCTGGGTTATGTGCCGTTGGTGACGCCAACTTCACAAATAGTCGGTACCCAGTCGGTGCTCAATGTACTCAGCGGTGAACGCTACAAAACCATCAGTAAAGAGACCGCAGGTGTGCTTAAGGGTGAATACGGTGCGACCGCGGCCCCGGTTAACACCGAGTTACAGAAACTCGTGCTCGATGGCGCCGAACCTGTCACCTGTCGCCCGGCAGATTTAATCGAGCCGGAAATGACTCGTCTGACAAAAGAGCTGAAGGCGCTGGCAAAAGATCAGGATTTCAACTTGAGTAAAAATGAAATCGATGACGTATTAATTTACGCGCTGTTTCACCAGGTCGGCATCAATTTCCTGAAAAACCGTAATAATCCCGATGCCTTTGAGCCGGTACCCGGAAGCGAACCCGAACCCTCCTCCGCGGTTCAGGTGGCAGCAGCACCTGCTTCAGATACAACTGCAGAAAGCTACCAGGTGACTGTCAATGGTACTCAATACGACGTCATAGTTGCTCCCGGTAGCGGCGATGTCAGCCACGTCGCGCCAGCAACAACAGGCGCGAGCCCTCCAGTGACAGTGGCAGCAGCCCCAGTACCTGCAAGCGCAGGCACCAGCATCAATGCACCGATGACAGGGAATGTGATCGAAATCCTGGTATCGGTGGGTCAGCAAGTTACTGATGGTGATCCGGTGATAGTGATTGAAGCGATGAAAATGGAAACCGAAATTCGCAGTGATGTGAGTGGATCGGTTCAGTCGATAGTGGTGAGTAAAGGCGACGCGATTCGGGCCGATCAGGTTCTGATGACTATAGGCTGATGGAACAGGGTCTTTTACAGCTCTGGGCGTCAACCGGAATCGCCAATTTTACTCCCGGCCAGGTGATTATGATCGCTACCGGCGGTGTTTTAATCTATCTCGCAATTGCCAGGGGGTTTGAACCACTACTATTAGTCCCAATCGGATTCGGTGGCGTCCTCGCCAATATTCCGGTCGCCGCAATCGCAGGCCCTGATGGACTGCTCGGCATTCTCTACCATTCCGGCATCGAATCCGGCGTGTTTCCGCTATTAATCTTCATGGGTGTCGGCGCGATGACCGACTTCGGACCATTACTCGCAAGACCCAGCCTGATGATTTTAGGCGCTGCCGCTCAATTCGGCATCTTTTTCACGCTGTTTGGCGCCATCGCGATGAACCTGATTCCGGGCATGGAATTTACCATGGCAGATGCAGCCGCGATTGCGATAATTGGCGGTGCAGACGGTCCGACAGCGATCTACGTGGCGTCCCGGCTGGCGCCGGATTTACTCGGTGCTATCGCGGTCGCCGCCTATTCTTATATGGCCCTGGTACCAATTATCCAGCCACCGATCATGAAATTGCTCACCACCGAGAAAGAGCGACAGACTAAAATGACCCAGTTGCGCCGCGTCAGCAAGCTGGAAAAAATCCTCTTCCCTCTCACGTTATTGATGGTCACCATTCTACTACTGCCATCGGCCACGCCGTTGGTAGGCATGTTGTGTTTCGGCAACCTGTTAAAGGAATGTGGCGTGGTAGACCGGCTAAGCAATACTGCAAAGAATGAATTGATCAACATCGTCACCATATTTCTCGGCCTGGCAGTAGGATCGAAGCTCGCCGCCGACAGATTTCTCAGCGTTGAAACCATCGGCATCCTGTTACTCGGAATAGTTGCCTTCTCGATTGGAACCGCGGCCGGATTGATCATGGGCAAGATAATGTATCGAGTCACCGGCGGTGCGGTGAATCCACTAATCTGAGCTGCCGGTGTTTCTGCCGTGCCGATGGCAGCGCGGGTGGCGAATAAGGTCGGGCTGGATGCCAATTCGCATAATTTCCTTTTGATGCATGCGATGGGGCCGAATGTGGCTGGGGTTATTGGGTCGGCGGTGGCGGCTGGGGTTTTGTTGGCTATTGTTGGTTAGGTAGTATTGCTTTTGACTTTATTATTATATCGATTGATGGCGAAACAGTATTTCGCACACCAATACCGTCCTAGCGTTGTAGTAACTCACGAGTAAGTGCGCGAGTCACTTTTCTCTGCAGCGAGAAAAGTAACCAAAAGCGCCGCCCCAACAAGCCCTTCATCGTCAAAATAGCGTCCATATCAGGTCGGTCCACACGCGCTCCCTGCACGGGCGGACCTGAAATGGCATCCCTGCCATTTCACCCTAATCTGAACACTATTTTGCCGCGGCCTTGAAAGGGGAATGAAAAAACCCCGCTGTCATACCGGCCTCCGAGCCGGTATGACCGCCAGGGACGGTGGAAATGCAATAGGATTTTGGCGGTCCGACGTTTCGGAACAATTCTTGCCCATTGAAAAGAGTCTCCAGTATAGACAGTAAACACTCTACAATGGATTCCTGATATGAAATCTGGTTCTATCGAATTTTTTGATAATATTAGTGCCATTTATGAATCAATTCCCCCTTATAACAATTTCTGGTGAGCATTTTGATCGAGGCAAACAGCACGGCGAGCAGCTTAGCGCGGAGATTGCTAAAACCATCGATTTTTATCGTTCGATATTTGGGTTGCCGGAAGCGGAAGTTTTGCGACATGCTGATATTTTCCGGAAAATTATCGATGATTTCGACCCAACCTATAGTGAAGAAATAGATGGAATTGCTCGGGGTGCTGGCGTTGATCCACTGTGGATTGTTGCGCTCAATGCACGCACCGAGATTCTTTCCCGCAAGGCCGGCGGTAGTAACGAGTGTACGGCTGTGTATTTTACCGAACCATCAATCCTTGCTCAAAACTGGGATTGGGGAAGGGCGCTTGAACCGCTGACCGTGTTGATGAAAATCGTGCAGCCGCATGGCCAGGTAATTTTGATGATTACCGAGCCAGGCATTATCGGTAAAATCGGAATGAATAACGCTGGCCTGGGTGTTTGCCTGAACATATTGACACTGGATAAGGTGCTTGACGGCTTGCCGGTGCATTTAGTTTTGCGTGCAATCCTGGACTGCAAATCGCTCACACAGGTTGATTCACTATTGGCTAAACATGGCGGTGGTAAGGCCAGCAATATTATTGTTGCCGATACCAGTGGCAACGGCTTTGATATGGAGTTTTGTGGTGAAAACTCATATCGACTGGCGCCAGAATCGAATTATCTGTTACATACTAATCATTATCTCGGCCACCCGATTAACTCAGAACAAGATCCCGATTTTTCTAGCTCTTACGCACGCTTCAACAAAGCCACGCAGATTCTCACCGACAATAATGAGCGAAGTGTTGAGGTGGTGTGTGATTTGTTATCCGACGAATCTGATCGCTCGCTACCTATTTATCGAGAATATTTGCCCGATGATTCGGTGCATGAACTCGGCACAATATGCACTATAGTAATGGAACTGGCACAACAGAAAATGCATGTCCGAAAGGGGAAAGGCCCGGGCGCTACATTTTTTGAATACCGTCTGGAAGAATGAGAGATGAGTAACGTGGTCAAACCTGTGATTTTCTAAAATTTATTTTTCAACTGTAATTTTAAAATGCCTTGCCATAAAGTTTAATGCGTTAAGTCAAGACCCCTAAGAAAAATGACTTAATCAGAGACTACTAAATCCCAAACAGGCGCGGAATCGGTTTTTAACATAAATACCGTCTCGCGGCGCCAACACCCGTGGTGCCTCATCAGTTTTTATTTTTATCGTCGAAAAACAAGCTGTGCTGGTTTCATGGATTCGTGCCTGGAGTTCACTTACACCTTCTATATCGCGAATCTCTTCAGCCCAGCCAAAGCCACAAGCGCTGGCAATTTCATCGAGTTTTATCCCGCTCCTGGTATGACTTGCTTGCATTCCTGTCTCACCATAATGCTCATTATCGAGAACCGCAATGGTGAGATTACCAGGTTTGCTGACTCCAATCGTCGCCAGCGAACCCAGGCCCATCAACATCTCACCGTCTCCCGTGAATACCAGAACCGGACGATTTGGTTGCGCCATTGCTAAGCCAAAGCCAATCATCGCGGCGGAACCCATGGCACCCCAAAGATAGAAATTCAAGTCATTATCGCCAACTGACATGACATCATAGGTAGCTGATCCCAGGCCGGTAACAACCATCAGATTGTTTCTGTTCTGCAGTAGCTTCGCTACGACTAAACGTCGATCAAGGGCGTCTGATTGGGTCATTTTAACCACTCCTTCCTTCCAATCAAACGTTGTCCGAGTAGCACCGCACAGGCACAGTCACTATCAAATGCCATGGTTGCGGCACCCTGTATCAGCGGCCCCACATCTTCAGCGCTATCGGCGCGCCAGGTCAGTACTCCCATCAGGTTAAGCGCCTTTTCTGCTGCCTGCCCCATCGGAATTTGCCAGGGATTGAACTCTGCCAAGTCACCTCTCATGGTAACTAACATGAGCAAAGGAAACTTCGTCAATGATTGTAGTGCGAGCATATTAATGCAGTTTCCTACACCACTGGACTGCATCAGCAAAGCACCACGTTCACCGCCCAACCAGGCACCCGCCAGATAGCCAATACCCTCTTCTTCGGTAGTCAGCGCAACGGAAATCACGTCAGGATCTTGCTCAGACATGCGGATCGCTTCTGCATGGCCTGCATCAGGCACATAAACAACGTGTTTGACGTCAAAGCTTTTCAAGGTATCGAATACCTGTTGTTGCCAGTCCGATGAATATTCTGTGGTTTCAGGCGATTGCTGCATATTTGAATTTTTACCCATCAAGGTGTTAGGCAGAAGTTTAATGACTAGTCGAAAATGCCACAAATATTTCTTTTCGGATTGGTGGCTGCGGCTGCTGTAAAAGACGCCGCCAGATCGGATTGTTCGAGTTAATTGATATTGTCGGCCCTTTTCAAACCCGTACACCTTCGATTAACAAATAGGTATCGTCTTTCAAGAAAGACGTGCTGGTAATCTTCAGATGTGATGATTGCTCAATATGATTGAGCGTATTTCTATCGAATCGGGCGCCATAAACCTTTTCAACAAATGATGCGAATAATTCCTGTCTTTTCCTTATTTGTCTGTTTTTTGAAAACACCATTTCCAGTACCCTAAAGCGTCCATTTGACTTTAGTATTCTACTGAATTGCCTGATCGCGAGTTGTTGAATTTCATCGGGCATCACGCAACACATAAAGGTGGAAAAAACCCAATCGTATTCATTTGAGCCTATTGACTGCATCGCCGTGGCATCTTC
>Ga0255049_10000450_pt1 | contig 25567 bp, 31 predicted proteins | sample JV7_2_3_MG_FD_183615 | JGI IMG/M metagenome (GOLD analysis project Ga0255049, IMG submission 183615) | Seawater microbial communities from Jervis Inlet, British Columbia, Canada - JV7_2_3 | ecosystem: Environmental > Aquatic > Marine > Inlet | place: Canada: British Columbia | collected 2016-10-06
ACCTGAAGGCTATCATATCAACCGAAGGTTTACTGATACGACTTCTTGGTTTGTTAAGACTGACGTACCAAACGGAACTAAAATGTTTGTACGTTCACCTCTTCAAACTAAGATGGAACCTGACTTTGATACTGGCAATCTTCGATTTAAGGCAAGGGAACGATATAGTTTCGGTGTCTCAGATTGGCGAGGCTGGGCAGGTAGTCAAGGAACGTAAGTCTAATTGTGGGAGAGTACATAAAACTACTCTCCTACTTTTTAAGGAGGGTATCTAATATGATGAAAAAAAGAATTAGAAAAAAAAGAAGTGGATTAGAACCTATACGTGACAAGTCCCTTAGAATGGGATTAGGATCACCGCATATTCCTATATCAATTAGGAAAAAAACGCTTGGAAGGAAAAAAAGATCAGGGGGAGGAAGAGTTATGACAGGGACAGAAGTAGTGCAAATTCTTGGTGGCTATAAATAAATTCTATAAGGAGAAACTATGACTACAAATATTAAAGTCGCACAAAATGTAAGTAGTGATGGAGCGATTATAACAGGCTTTCGTTATGTTGAGACTAATACCAGTTTAGGAGATGAAGGAACAGGTTCTAGTCCTACTCCATCAACAACCAGAGTTCTTGCCATGCATACTTATTCAACTCTTGCAGGTGAAATTGTTATTTCAGGATCGAAGCAGATTACAAATAGGACAGCTAAAGGAACAGCTATTCGATATCGTGTAGCAGCTTTAGATTCTAACGATCAATATATAGGAGATATGGGAGTAGGTGTTCACGGAATTGTAAGTGTTGCGACATCTGGAACAGGAGCAATGCTTCCTACGATTACATTGTATTTGGGCTAGTATGGTTGCCTACTCATACCTTAAAACAGATGTTATTCAAACTTCTGAGAATGAGTCTACCGAATTTGCCAGTGCAATATCTTTCTTTGTGGATCGTACAGAACTAAGACTTCTGAAGGATCTGGATGATGTTGGACTAGACGAGTTTGGTAGTATAACTCTTAGTGTCAGTAATCCTGTTGTTAGTTTAAATGACAGAGTTCATATTATTCGTAATGTGAATTACACTACCAGTGTGTCTAGTCTTAAGACAAGCTTACTTCAAAGAACATATGAGTATGCCATAGATTTCTGGCCTTATGCCAGTGCTTCTGTAGGCACTCCCAGATACTATTCCAGAAAAACTAATTCATCTATTTATATAGTACCAACTCCTGCATCTACTCTGACAGGAGAAATACAGACAGTTTCCAGACCGTTGCCTCTGTCTTCCGCTACAGGAACAAGTGTAACTACTGAGAATTATTTTAGTAATTATTGTTATGATGCTCTCTTTGCAGGATGTATGGTGGAAGCTACCATGTTTATGAAAGATTGGAACACACTTCCGGTCTGGCAGACACAGTATCAAACAGCTATAGCAGCATTACGTAATCAGGCTAGAAGGACCAGACAGGATGATATGGAAGTTGCGGCTTCTCCTGCTGGCGGTCCCGATACTATAACACAAGGAGCAAGCTAATGGGATTTAAACTTAAAAAAAAATGAGAAGGAGTAGTTAAAATGGGATTAGGAAATATATTAGGACCGGGAGGACCGGGATCAATGAAAGAGATTACTGCTAAAGATATTAGGGCTGCTAATCGAGTATTAAAAAAAGGACGTAAATTTAACAAACCAAAAAAAGGAACTACCTCCTATGCTACTAGAAAACAATTTGTAGCTCCACCAAAAGGAAAAAAGAAACTAAAACAAGAAGAAAAAGATTTAAATTTAGTTTATGATTATGGCACTGAAGCACAAAAAGCCAAGTCTTTTGGAAGAGGAAAGAGAAAAACTGCTCCTCTTCGTAATGTTAGAAAAGGAGGAGAGTTTCCTAAAAAACATGGCGGTAAGATTACCTATAAGATGACAGGTGGTCAGGTTGTAGCTGCTGGATATGAGTAATGTCTAAAAGTCCATTAAGAAAATATACGGATGAATTAAAAAATCCGAAGGCTACTCAAAAAAGTATTCAGCCGTTTCTAAAAGATTATCTTAAATCAATAAGAAAAAAACATGGTGGGCAAGTTATGGCAGAAGGATATGATTGATGGTTAACAGATCAAGCATACAGCAACAGATTATGAAACCGGGATTGAGAAGAGGTGGTAAGATTAAGAAGAAACCTAAGTTAGGTACAGGTAAAAGATTTAAACAGCTTTCATCTAAATTAAAAAAGAAGGGAGCTAAAGATCCTAAAGCTCTTGCTGCTTGGATAGGCCGTAAGAAATATGGACCCAAAAAATTTGCTAAATTATCGGCAAAAGGTAGAAAAAGGAGAAGTTAAAATGGGATTAGGACCACATACATTATTGCAACGTCCTCCAAAGCTGAATGAAATACTTGGTAAACCTACAGGACAAGGATTTGGTGCTGCTCGTAAAGGACCATCAGTGGTAGGCAAGCCACAGGATGTCGTTGTAGATGAAGATTATGAACAGGGAAAAGCTTTTAAAATAGAAACATCTGATAAAGACAGTACTTACGGAGAATCTTAATCATGGCTCCTCGATTTAAACCTAAACCTAAACCTAAAGTTAAAGTTAAAAGTACAGGAGTTACCAAACAGCTAAAGGCTGCTGCTAAAAGAGCAGGTTTTGTAAAAGCTAATGGAACAGCGGATGTAGCTGCTTACAGGAAACATAAAGCAAAGATAGCAGCACTAGGAGGACTTCCTACAGGTCCATCCTCTAAAACAGATAAAACAGTAGCTGCTCGTCTAAATATTTCAGCAGCAGAGTTAGATAAACAACGGAAAGAAGCATTAACTAAAAGTTTAAATGCCGAAGCTAAAGCAAAAAATATATCTGTAGAAGAAGTTAAGAAACTTAGAGTAGCAAGAAAAATAAAAAGAGGCAAGACAGCTAAAAAAAGAGCATATACAGCAAATAAGGAAAATGTTAAAAAACTTACGGATATAGGAGTTGATGAATCATTAGCAAAACAAGTGCTAGATCCTGACTTTACAAACTTACCTACAAAAAAACAAGTAGAATTAAAAACAAAAGTAGCAGAACAAAAAGCATCTTTTAAAAGGAAACCAACAATTGTTTCTACTGCTGATAAACCTTTACATGTTGCAAGAGAGGCTCCTGAAGGACAAGATCCAGTTAGATTAAAGCAAATAAAAGAAACACGTAAATTTAAAGATCAAAAACGAAAATTAGTAAGTGCTAGGAATAAAGTAAGGAGAGTTGAAACAAAACTTAAAAAATTAATTAGTAGTAAAAAGAATGTTAAAGCTAATCAAAATAAATTAAAAAATACACAGGAAGAACTTCAAGATCTTTCAGAAGCTATTTCAAATCAAACTCCTATTCCTGAAAGAAAATTGAGAGGATTGAATATAGCTTTAGATATAGTCTTAGAAGCTCCTGAACCAGTTAAAGTAGATGAAACTATACAAACTAAAGTTCCTCCTTCTATAAAAAGTGCTACAACTGTTACATCAAAAGTATGGCCTCTTAATAAAAAGATAATGAAAAAAGCTAAACAAAGTGATGCAGTTAAAAAAGATATAATAAGAACCCTTACTGATAAAAAAATTTCCTCAAGATTGGCTACTAAAGTAGCTAATGCTCAATCATTAACTAAGGCAGAGATAAATAAATTAAAAAAGATTGGAGTAAATTATACGTATGGTGAACCCGGATCAGCCCGTGCGCCTACTCCTCTAAAAAAATTAACAGCAAGAGAAAAAGATTTACAGAAAATTACTGGAGATCCTACTCCAGAAAAATGGCCTTCTTTAGAAAAGCTACAAACATTATTAGGACATGCCAAAGTAGGGCCAGTTAAAAGAGGTACTGGTAAAACTGGTGGAGGAAAAGGTAAAATACATATCGGTAATTTAACTTCTACACAAGTTCAAGAATTAATAAGAGGAAAAGCTTTAACTAGAGAACAGGCAGATGAAATAGAAAAAATAATAAAAGATCCTAAATCAGAATTATCAGTAAGAAAAAAAGGTGGTACTGTATATCGTAAAACAGGCGGTCAAGTTTCTAGAGGAACAGGGGCTGCTCTTCGTGGATTTGGTAAAGCTACTTATTCACATAAACTTTATTAAAGGGAGTTAAAAATGGCAGGTATGACAAGAGTAGGACTCTCACCAGCAGAAATGGCAAGGGCTGGTACGATGTCAGAAGAAGACCGTCTTCGTTACATGAAGAAGGGCGGTAAAGTCGGTAAGAAAAAACAAGGTTATAAAGCCCGGAAAGATGAATCGATTGCTATGAGGGTTAAGAAGAAACGTACCAAGAAACAACTCAAGGAAAGTCGAGATGAGTCTTACGGTAAGCCCGGTAAAGGTAAAGGTAAAGGAAAGATAAATCGTTCTGGGGCTGCTTTAGTTGCTTCCTCCTATGATTAATAAAGAACTTTACGAGAAGTCTGTTAGAGAAGGTCTTAATGATTATTCATTAATAGATTATAGTATTTCTAAACCAAAAGAAGAAGATTACAAGACTTTTAATGAATATTTTCAAGATCTTTCTAATTATATATGTTTAAAATTTAGGTATACTTATGGCAGTAAAGCAGAAACGAAAACCTAGTAATATGAAGGGCATGACTATTAAGGGAGGACATAAGCGTCCTACTAAGTCAGGTGCAGGTCTTACCAAGAAGGGAGTAGCTAAATACCGTAGGCAAAATCCCGGCTCTAAATTAAAGACTGCTGTAACTGAAAGTAAACCTACAGGTAAGAGAGCAGCAAGACGTAAAAGTTATTGTGCTAGGTCTGCTGGTCAAATGAAGAAGTTTCCAAAGGCTGCTAAGAATCCAAAGAGTAGACTTAGACAAGCTAGGAAAAGATGGAAGTGTTAATATATAGGAGATACTATGATTGATTATAAACATTTAAAAGATGTTAAATTAAATTATATTAAACATCTTAGGTTTACATGGTTTGAAAGTATCAGAGGAATGTTGGTAATGATAGGATTAATAATACATGGAGTATTCCCTTTTATCCTGACCAATATGTTTTCCTCTTATATTAAAAATGCTACAATAAGAATTAAAGAAATTGGTACATAGGGAAAGTGGAAACAATAAGTCATGTTTGCATACATTGCGAACACTCCTGTCATTGCGATATGATGTGTTCTTTTCATGAAGATAGTAAAATGTGTAAATGTGATGACTGTAATTGCAGACCCTCTGATTGGGGCGCACCTACAGAGTATATGGAATAGGAAGGAATAGAATGGCAGTATCAGGTACATATAATTTTAATCTGGATATAGATCAGGTTATTCAAGAAGCTACTGAAATGATTGGTGGTGAGGATACGCTTGGACATACCCCAGAATCTGCTAGACGTTCTATTAATCTGATGTTAAGGGATTGGCAGAATAGGGGCATTCTTCTTTGGACGACAAGTACTACGGCTGTTACAGTAGCTGCTTCCGTAGCAGACTATTCTTTAAGTAGCTCTACAATTAATGTTATGGAAGCTACAACCCGTAGAGATAATACGGATATTAAAATTACTAGAATTACTCCTGAAGAATATCTACTTATCCCGGCAAAAACTCAGACAGGAAGAGCTTCCCAGTATAGTATCAGGAGAGGAAGAGATAATCCTGTTATGTCTATATGGCCTATACCAGAAAATTCTACTGATATTCTTAGGATGGAAATTGTAAGTGAAGTTGAGGATGTGGATAAGTCTGCTATACAGAATGCAGATACTCCTAAAAGATTTCTACCTGCACTTACCTGTGGTCTGTCTTACTACTTATCTATGAAAAGACCACTTGTACCAGATACTAAAATTGCAATGTTAAAAGCAAACTATGAGGAGATATTAGGAAGGGCAATGGAAGAAGACAGGGAAAGAGCTAGTATCTATCTTCTGCCCAGACTGACATTTTATAATTAGATATGGCAACACAACGAAGAGCATTAGCAATGTGTGATACATGTGGGTTTGTTTATCCGCATAGAGTTATGAGATTAAATAGTTATGGAATGTTGGTATGCCCTCAAGACTTTGAAGGACAATATGATTTAAAGAATAATCCTCAGAATAAAGTACCAAGAGTAAAAGATAACCCTGCTATTAGAAATCCCAGACCAGATAATGGTGGAAGAAATATTGCATGGAATAATGCTTCTACTACATGGGATGAGACAGAAAGGCTTTGGCAACAGATATGACAGATTTAACAGGAAAATTAATATCCAATACCTATAAGGATTTATTACAGGTTAACTCCAGTGCATCTAATGGTGGTATTACAAATGCTCTGACGAACATACAATCAGGTAATGGAACTAATACGGCATTAAAACTTGCTACTAATAAAGGACAGATAACTGGAACATTCGGAGTATCAGGTAATACAAGTATTATAGGTGGTCTATATATAAGTCAGAATGTATGTGCTAGTGCTTTCTTTGGCGATGGCTCAAATATTACAGGCATTCCAATTAGTGGGAATATCTCAGTAGGTAATGCTACTATAGCTGGTAATCTTTATGTAAGTGGAACTACAAGTATTACTGGTGCTGCTGTTCTACATTCTACAGCTACTATATCTGGAGCTACTGGCTTTCTAGGGACAGTCAGGGTAAGTGGAGCTACTTCTTTAGAATCTACTGTAGTAATGAAAGATACTGTTACTATTACTGGTAACTCTGGATTTTTAGGAACTCTCAGGGTAAGTGGAGCTACCAGTTTAGAAGCGGCTGTTGTTATGAAAAGTACAGCAACTGTAAGTGGAGCCGCTGGATTTCTAAGCACAGTCAGAGTTAGTGGTAATACAACTATAGGCGGTACTCTGGATGTACTTGGGAATGTATGTCTGGGAGGAAACGTAACTGTAAAAGGAGATGTCCATGTAAGTAGTAAAGTTTGTGCCAGTGCTTTCTTTGGCGATGGTTCGAATATTACAGGTATTCCGATTAGTGGAAATATCTCAGTAGGTAATGCTACTATAGCTGGTAATCTTTATGTGAGTGGGACAACAAGTATTACAGGAGCAGCAGTTCTTAAGTCTACAGCTACTGTATCAGGTAATGTAGGATTTCTTGGGACAGCCAGAGTAGCTGGAGCTACTTCTCTTGAAGGTGCTGTAGTAATGGCTGATACTGCAACTATTACTGGTAATACAGGATTTCTGGGAACAGTAAGAGTATCTGGAGCTACTAGTTTGGAAGCAGCCGTAGTTATGAAAAGTACGGCTACTGTATCTGGAGCAGCAGGATTTCTGGGAACAGTCCGGGTAAGCGGTAATACGACTATTGGAGGTACACTTGATGTATTAGGAAACGTATGTCTAGGCGGTAATGTAACTGTTAAGGGTGATGTACATGTAAGTAGCAAGGTTTGTGCTTCTGCTTTCTTCGGGGATGGCTCTAATATAACTGGAATACCTATATCAGGTAATATATCAGTAGGTAATGCTACCATAGGAGGAAACCTATATGTAGCAGGTACAGCCACAGTATCAGGTAATGCGGCTTTCTTGGGACAGATAGCTCTTTCTAAATCAGCAGCAGCCTCTATACACACAACAGCTATCAATGGTGTAACTTCTGTATCCCTTAATTTTGGAACAGCACAGAATTTCCTGACTACAGTTACAGCAGCCCATACAATGGCTCAACCAACGAATTGTAGAAAGGGACAAGTAGGAAGTATTTTCTTTGTACAGTCAGGAGGAAGTGGAACTCTCTCTTGGAATGCTGCTTGGAAATTCCCGGCAGGAACTGATCCAACCTTTTCCACATCTAATGGAGCAGTAGACAGACTCGATTATATTGTTGCTTCAATATCCAGTGATGGTGCTGGTGACAATATTCAGGCAATCTTATCACAGGAATATAGTTAATGTTTCAAAATAATTTATTAATGGCAGCAACAAGTTTAAGTGCAGGGGGTGTCATATTAACCTACATAACAGCGGTTGGTGATGCTGTTAATCGAACGGTTTACACTTTCTCGTCAGTAAGTTTTGGAGATGCGTCCAGCGGTCGTGTCATTGTCGTTAATGCCGGGGCCGGAACATCATCAGCTCGAACAATTTCAAGCGTTACCATCGGCGGTGTTACAGCTACTCAAGCGGCTCAGGCGGCCATGTCTGAAAGCTGCAATGGTACTTTTTATGCAGTCGTTTCAACGGGAACTTCAGGCGATATTGTAGTGACTTACAGTGGGTCATGTAACCGTTCAGGTATTGGAGTCTGGGGCTTGGCTGGGGCGGCTGCAACCGCTCATGATACTGTGAGTGATAGTGCCTCAAACCCCATTGCATTACCCTTGTCGATCCCCGCTTCTGGGGCCGCAATTGGTGGGTGCTACACCAACGGTGCAACCCATTCTTGGGCAAACTTGACTGAGAACTTCGAGCAAAATCCTGAAGCATCCCATTTGCATAGCGGTGCATCTGCAACATTTGAAGAGGAACAAACGGATCTTGCAATTGCCGTAACATTGTCGAGTGCATCAATGGAAACGGGTTCGGCGGTATCGTTTGGCCCCATATAAAGCGGTGATGGGGCGACTCCTGCTACAGCCTTTTAAATTTAAGGAGAGACTAAATGTGGAAATATGGTAACAGAACAATAAGACCGGGAAAAGGCTGGGTTGATGATAATAAAGTCAGACATCCTTCTAACTGGCATATTTGGAGTGCAGAAGAAAAAGCTAAATATAATATTACAGAAGTTACAGAAGATACTCCTCCTGATTCCCGTCTTTATAACTGGTCGATGGATAACGATGGAAAGATAACGTCTACTGCTAAAGCTCTTGATGATAGTAAAGGTGTGGTAGGTCTTAAAACTACCATGAAGAACGAAGTTAAAGTTCAACAAGGATCTCTTTTAAATCAAACAGATTGGGCATACATAAGACACTATGATGCTGGTACAGAAGTTCCTGCTAAGATTGAAACATGGCGCAATGCTATTCGTGTCAAAGCTACGGAGATGGAAAATGCTATTGACAATGCTACTGATACTGATGCAGTTGCCGCTCTTTTTATAAGTCACGATAAGGACGGTAAGAAAAGCGGAATACTTTATGATTGGCCTGAATTGGAGGAGTAATGTTTAAAAAAATATTAATTTCTAGTATCCTACTTTTTTTTATTTCTGGATTCGCATACGCTCAAGAACAAGAATCTGAATTAGTTTTAGGAACTATAATGACAACTCATAGAGCGCATTGCGCTCCATCAAAAGATATGTTGAAAGTATTTAAAAATGAACAGATAGTATTTACAGGAGTTGTAGATCAATCTAATATATTTAAAGTATATTTGAAAGAGGATGGGATTTGGACATCTATGTTAACTAATATATCAGGTGTATCCTGTATTTATTTTTCAGGAATGCCGGGAATATTAAGTCCTAAGAAGTCTATTAAAAAGGATACAAGTGTAAGGATATGGGAGTAATATAAATGGCTAGTACATATACAACAAATCTTCGCCTGACTAAACAAGGGGATGGAGACAATCCAAATACATGGGGTGAAGTTCTCAATAATGTTATTAGCCTTGTTGATCAGGCTGTAGCATCCTATACCACAGTTTCTCTGGGATCTGCTGCTACCGTCACGCTTACTGAAAATCTGGGAAGTAGTGATCAGTCTCGCTCTGCTATACTGGAATTTAAAGGATCAATAGGATCTGCTGCTACGTCTATCTTTGTTCTTATCCCTAACGCACCTAAAACTTATGCTATTAGAAATGTAGTTTCAGCTAACACAACAGCAACTGATGCTGTTATTTTAAGAGTGGCAGGTAATGCAGGTGTAACAGTAGGAAGCGGAAGTGGTTACTATATAACAAATGGAACGTCTGTCTTTTCTGTAGTTACTCCTACAGGTACAGCCGCTTCCAGAAATGTAGGGGTTTGTGCTACTGAAATTCCTGATACATCTCTAGCTGATATAAGATATGTACAAACTTCCGTATCCAGTACTATTGTAGCTGAGAAAACATTTACAGCTTCGGTTATCTTTACCAGTGCAGTTAGAATGGAGGGACTAGTATCTTTATCAGGTGCTGTTAAATCCCATATAACAACTCTTACAGATGCGGCTTCAGTAGCTGTAGATTTTAATGATGCTAATATATTTATGGTAACTCTGGGTGGTAACAGAACACTTGCTGCTCCCAGTAATGCTACTACAGGACAAACAGGAAGTATATATGTAATACAGGATGGTACTGGAAGTAGAACTTTAAGTTATAATAACGCTTGGAAATTCCCTGCTGGATCTGTACCTGTTGCTACTACTACTGCTTCTGCTGTAGACCTTGTAGTTTACAGTGCCAGAAGCGCAACCACAATTGATGCTGTAATGTTGAAAAACTTTACGAGATAATACATGACTGCCAAGCTTGCAAAATTTGATTTCAATCAAGGGTTTAATAGAGAAACTACTCAGTATGCTGAAGAAGGTAACTGGTTTGATGGTGATCGTGTAAGGTTTCGTGCTGGCAGGCCAGAGAATATAAGAGGATATGAAACAAAAGTATCGACTGCATTTGATGGATCAGCCAGAGATCTGATTGCATGGAAAGATAACAGCAATAAGAAGAGGGCTATCTTTGGTACACCTGATAAGTTATACGAACATAATGGAGATACTATTACTGATATTACTCCTATTACTACGATTGTAACCCTGACTAACTGTTTCGGTACAAGTGCAGGAACAACCAGAGTATGCTGTTCTGATGGATCACATGGAAGACAAAAGAATGATTGGGTTTTATTTACTTCGGCAGCTACTTTTGGAAGTGATGTGAGCCTAACAGGGAATGTATATCAGATAACTTCTATTGTAAATACAAATGTTTTTACGATATCTATTACAAGTAATGCAGCAGCTACTTCTACTCAGGCAGGATCAGCCAGTTTTAATTACTATATTGCTACAGGAACAAGTGTAGCTGCACAAGGAGTAGGATATGGAGCTTCTGACTACAATGCGGCAGACCCTGTATCAGTGGGTCTTAGCAAGATTACAGCTACTGGTGGTAATGCGCTTGTTACTGTTTCCTGTGCTTCTGCTCATGGTGGTGTGGCTAATGATTTCGTAGTATTTAAAAATACTTCCATAGATTCTGTGGCTGCTACAATAGGCGGTAATCTAAATTTAACTAAGTCAGCAGCAGGAGGTCCAGAGTTTACTATTGTATCTGTTAATGGTACACAGGTTATTGTAAGTGCAGGAGCTAATGCAAGTGCCAGCGGAGATGTAACATCTTCTCTTAATATGACAGCTCTGATCTATAAGCAGACAGATGGAGGAGGATCAGGAAGAGCTTGGGATACTGAAGCTTCAGCAGATGCTACTGATTTGGCTCTGGATATAGCGCAATGGAGTATGGATAACTGGGGAGAAGATGTCTTATTAAATCGTAGAGGAAGTAATATATATTATTTCCAGACTGCTCTTTCAACTACGCCAATGAGAGCAACAACTGTCACAACATCCCCTATCAGTGTAAACTCTCTGATTGTCTCTCCAAACGACAGACATGTAGTTGCATTGGGAGCAAATGAATTTAGTCCTACTGCTACTGTAAGTGGAACATTTAATCCTATGGTTGTCAGATGGTCTGATCAGGATAATAGAACTAATTGGGTTCCCTCAGTAAGTTCTACGGCAGGTGAGGTTGTCCTGACAGACGGTACTCGTATTGTAGGAGCAGTCAGATCAAAGAATGCTATCAACATATGGACAGATAACTCTTTATGGCTGATGGAATTTACTGGTCCTCCCTTTACATTTAAGTTCCAACAGGCAGGAACAAACTGTGGACTGATAGGACCACATGCAGGGATCGATTATAATGGTGTAACTTACTGGATGGGATTTGATAACTTCTATGCCAATACAGGACAGGTAGAAGTACTGGATTGTACAGTCAGAAGGTTTGTCTTTGATAGACTTAATACAACCTATTATGATAAAGTATATACAGGAATTAATTCGGAGTTTAAGGAGATTATATGGCTTTATGTTTCTGATACTGCCACAGAATGTGATAGTTATGTAGTCTTTTCTCCTGAAGAAAACTATTGGGTATATGGAAATACATTCTTTACAACCTTCAGGGATAGGGAGATATTTGGTAATACAATAACTACGGGAGCAACAACAACAGGAAACTTCTTATTTAATAATGAACCAGCAGGAGTGTTTGATGGGGATGGGGAAACACTAATTTCTTTTGTAGAGTCTGCTGATTTCGATGTGGATGATGGTAATGCTATTATGTATATGAGTAGGATTATACCTGACTTTGATTTAAGTACAGGTAAAATCAAATTACATCTGACAAGTAAACAGTTTCCTGAAAGTACTGAGTCGATAACAAAAGAGTTTGATATAACCAACACAACTAATAAAGTAGATTTTAGAGCTAGAGGAAGGCAAGCGAAGATTAGGGTATCTTGTGATTCTAACAATGCCAGTTGGAGGTGGGGATCTGTAAGGCTGGCATTACAAGGAGACGGTGGAAGATAATGGCAAGATATCCTGCTCTTCCAAAAAGACTGAATGATCAAGAACTCTTATCAATGTATAATCAAATACAGAGATGGGGATCAGTATTAATTAACGAACTGGATAGCAGGGACTTGGATGAACAAAACAGACCATCTACAAATATACTGAGTGTCGTTACAATTACCAGTATAGGTAGACCTAAGAAGGGGGATATAACTTACTCAGCCAGCAGTGGAAAGTTTAGAGGGTATGTAAGTCTTGGAGCAGAAACATCTTGGCAGGATTTAAATTAATGAAAACAATGGCAGAACATTTTGATTTAATAAACAATAGTACTTATCATCAGAATTTAACTAGGGGTTTGGTCTTAGATAAAAGTAGATACTCTATGCAACAAAAACAACGAGATCAATTCAGTAAAAATAAAAAATTAAATTATGGAATGGATACACCAAAAACTGATGTTAGAGATATGGGTAATTTTGCAGCAGATCAATTACAACAAGTAGGTTATAAATATGGCAATTAATCCTAATGCACCATTACTTCCTGTTCCATCTCAAGGATTAGGAGTACCTGTAGCACCACCTCAAGGAGGAGGAATGCCTCAAGGAAGAGTACCTATACAACCTCAAGGAAGAATGTCTATGCAATCTCCAAGAGGAAGGTCTGTGACGGCCCCCAGATCTCGTCTAGAAGGAATACAGGACTATGCTAAGTTAGCTGATCGAGATCCTCAAAGGCTGGCTCAAGCTTTAAAAGGAGGAGTATCTCCAACATCTTTAGAAACACAACCAAATGCAGGTATTGGAAACTTGGCTTCTAATATGAAACTTATTCCTGAAGAATCAGCACCAAGAGATTTTAGTTTACACAAGGTTTTACAACCTTTTAAGGAAGCAGCAGTATCAGCGTTAGCTAGTAATATAGATCCTGAAACAAAACAGGAATTAATAGAAAGTAAAGAACCTCCTGTACAAGAAACAATAGAAGAGACAGAGAATGTAACTATAGATAATAGTGGTATAGGTAATATAGCAAAGCAACTTATAGGAAATAATCTTTCTCAGTTGGATGGTAATATGTATGCAGGAATGGAAGAGAATGAGATAAGAAAAGCTGCCGGGGGAGGTTTAATGGGATTGGCAGTAGAAGATGAGTTTAGCGGTATGGTTGAGGGGGAAGGACATGGCATGGAAGATAATGTTCGTATGCCTATAAAGGAAGAGGGAGAAGATGTGGGAATATTAGCAGTAAGTCCTAAAGAATATGTAGTAGATTCCCATACAATGTCAGCATTGGGGAATGGTAATCCCGATGAGGGTGCTGATATAATGGATGAATTTGTCGAGAATATTAGAGAAGAAGCTTTTGGGACAAGAGAACAACCAAATGAAATTGATGGTTTAGCTTCTTTACAATCAATGTTGGAAAGGGTTTAAAATGGGTATATTATCTTCATTATTTGGTATAGGAGGAAGTAAGCCTAGTACCTCCACTGTTGTTCAACAACAGAATATACCTCCAGAACTAGCTCCTTTTATAAAAGAAATACTGGGAGAAGCACAGACTTTATATAAGGCAGACCTAGAAAGAGGATATGATCCTTATACAGGTTTAACAACTGCTCCTTTTACTCCTGAACAAGAAGCTGCTCAAGAAGGAATTTCTGGATTAGTAGGAACTACTGCCCCATTTTTAGCAGAAGCTTTTGATATTTATAAAGAAGGAGCAGAGAAGTTTACTCCTGAAGTAGCCCAAGAATATATGTCTCCCTATCAAAGAGCCGTTACCGACATTGAGAAGAGAGAAGCTCAAATACAATTTGAACGTACTGCTCGCCCTGCCTTTGAAAAGAGGGCTGTAGATGCTGGTGGTATGAGTGGTCTGGGTACAAGAGCAGGAGTAGAAGCAGCGGAAATGCAAAGAGGACAGTCACAACTTCTGGCTGATATAGAAGCCAAGGGATTACAAAGTGCTTTCCAGAATGCCCAAGCACAGTTTGCACAGCAGAAAGCCAGAGAACAATCAATGGCTGGTAATATAGGTAGGACAGGACCAGCCCTATTCCAAGCAGGTTTGGCAGAGCGTGGGGCGCAGATGGGAGTAGGAGAACAGAAGAGAGAGGCTGCACAATCAGAACTGGATGAAGCATACTTTAAATTCCTTGAGGAAAGAGGATTCCCACAACAAACCTTGGCTGACTATTCACAGACTGTTTATGGCAGTCCTCTTAGTAAACAACCTTTTGGAACAACAAGAACAGAAACTGGAACTCCATTTGTTTCTAGTCCTGCTTCTCAGTTAATGGGATTAGGTCTGGGAGGTTTGAATATGTATGGTATGGCTGGTGGATGGGGTGCTGGTGGTCCTTCAATGCAAGGTCTTTATTCAGGAGGAAGGAATCCTTTGGCTAAAGAAGGAGGTCAAGTAATTCCTAGAGAAGAGGGAGGTCAGGTAAATCCTAGAGGATTGTCTGGATTACCTGTAGTTCGTAGAAATGTTGGAAGTGGAATAGGTGGTCAGAAGTCATGGCATACACCACCAATTCAGAGAGACACACAAAATACACCAACAAACTATACAGATATAATAAAAAGTTTATTAGGAGAATTAACAGGTGGGGGAGATTATAGTAATCCTAGTGCATTAAGAAATACAATAGGAGCAGATATAAATCAGTTAGATTATTTTAATAAAGATAAGCGTTCAATACCTTATAAACTAAGAGATACGGAAATAAAAAATGCGGCAAAGCTAGCTAAAGAACGTAGAGAAAATATTAGAGATACTTCATCAGCAGCAACTCAAGAAGCTAGGAGTGATTATGTCACTAAAAGAAAAGAAGAAGCTGATAAAGTTAATATAGGAGGAGATGTCGGTACATTTTTAAAAGATCTAGCAGCAGGAAAACATAAGGAGGGTATGACACCTATAGAAATACTTGCTGGTACTTTATCAGCAGGTGCAGAATCTGCTGGAAGACAGATGGAAGAAGGTCGTAAAGAAAAAACTGAATTAGATAAAGAAATATATGCTGAAGAAAAGTCAGATCGTGTTAGAGCATCTGAAAATCTTTTGAAAGATTCGGAGTTAGAACATGCTGCTTCAGTTGACTTAATTAAAAGGGAGTTTGAGTTAGAAGAGATGATTGCAGAACTTCCCTTAAAAAAACAAGAGTACGTTAACAACAAAATTAATCAACAACTAAAGACAGAGAATTTAGGATTGGCAAAAATTAATACTGCGGCAACTTTACTAAAAGCATTAGGAGATATAAATACAGCTAAGGGAGGAGATAAAGGAGGCAAATCTTATGTAGCGGCTCAAAGAATAATGAATAATGGAGTTGCCAGAAAATATGAAGTTCTTTTAAGTTATGATACACAGGGAAATATTACAGGAATATCTAAAAATAATCAAAGGTTGGATAATAATGATCCTGACTTTATAAGAGTAAACAGAGAACTGTATGAAAAGAATAAACTTTTCTTGGATATGTTAAGTGTACAAGGAGTTAAAATAACTCAACAGGATATTGCAAAAGCTCAGAATGCAGCAATGCAGTTAGCTGTATTCGATCCTCCCAGTAAAACTCTTGAAGCTCTCAGAGATAAAGCTCTTCCTTTAAAAAAATCAAATCCTGCAAAATTTAAATTCGCAATAGGAAAATTTGCTAACAACTTCTATAATAATGATGTGAGGGCTGCTGAAGCATTTCTTAAGTATTGGGTCAGTGAGAATCCGCAATAAATATCATGCCAATAGATGACTCTGATATTTTTGAAGGATTTGAAACACAAACTGTAGTTCCTGTTTCTCCAATCGTTGACCACTCTGATATTTTTAAAGGATTTGAAGAGACATCTGAGCCAGTACCTAAGATTACTAAACCTATATCTGAAGTTACTGAAGATTACTCTGATATTTTTGAAGGATTTGAAGAGGCATCTGAGTCAGTACCTGAAGTTGAAACTGAAGTTAAAACTAAAGTTACTGAAGATTACTCTGATATTTTTGAAGGTTTTGAAGAGATAGCTGTACCTGAATCTGTAGTTAAAACTAAAGTTGAAACTGAACTTCCTACTAAAGCAAAAACATTTGTAGAGCAAATCACAGATCTGTTTACAAAAACTTCTGATGAAAAAAAGTCATTATATAAGTTTCCTCATGCAGAACATATGGCTAAGGCTTTAGGTGTGTACGAAGAGCCTGATGTATCTACAGCCGAACCCGAACTTGTAGGTTTTGATCCTTCTGGTATGGATCGTTATGAAAAGTTAACTGTTAAACCTCGTTGGCAGACTAAAAAAAGAACTAAACAATCCCCATATGAAAGAACTATGGCTGAGTTAGCTATTGATCCTGAATGGAATAAGTGGGGAAAAATTATCTATGACTACGAACAGAAAAATAAAGGTCCACTCTCTGCTCTTGAACTCCCGGCTGATATAGTTATAGATAAAGAAACTTTTGGAGAGACTGCTCTTGTAGGATCTCCTACTGATATTAAAATGGGTACGAAGATGAATTACGGAGAGTGGCTTCAGGAAAGATTTTCTAAAGGATTCTTTGATCTTACTAGTCTAGGTATGACATTATCAAAAGCTAGTGAATTTCCTGATGAGATTAAAGATACATGGCGAAAAGCTATAAATATGGAAATGAGAACTGATTGGGATAAGGATTCTTTTAAGAGAGGTGCCTATCATACCATTTCAGATCCAACTATGCTTGCTCCTGCCGTTGCAATTAAAGTATTTCAATTACTTGCACGAACATTAGGAGGAAAGGCTGCTAGTCAAGCAGGTAAACATCTATTATTAGGACAGCTTAAAAAAAGTAAGATTAAAGAAGGTATTATTGGTATTGCCAGTAAGTATTCTCCAGTAACTTCTGTTCAAAAGAAACTTATGTCTGAGTTTGATATTCCTAGAAAAGTAGCTCTTAAAGCAGCCAAGGGAAATGACGCAGCACTAAAAGAAATTTCAAATATCGTAAGTAGAGAAAGTGTAACTAAATTTTTAACTGATGCTCGTATCTTATCTAATAAATGGAGAGCCGCTATTGCTCCTCTTGGTGGAGCGTCATGGTCTACAACAGCAGATCTGCTTACACAATCTCTTCATATGCAATTACAAATGGCATCACCTAAATTAAAGGCAGAGTATGAGCAACAACTAGCTTTAGGACAGCCTGTTCCCAAAGCTATGCGTAAACACATGGAAGCTTTTATAAAATCTCCTGAAGAAATAGTAATGAATAGGGATGTCATAGTTCGTATTGTAGATGACATGCTAAAATCTAAAGGGCCAGAAGCTCAAGGTTTTAGAACAGAAGCTAAGAAATCTGCTACAGAATTTTTTGCTAAGGAACACGGAAGAAAGCCTACACAAAAAGAGATAGATAAAATTTTTAAAGAGTCTATAATGGATGAATATATGAGCGATGCTTTGAAAGTAGCAGAAAAAGAAGGTCTATTTAATTTAGAAAGTCCTGCTAATTTCATGGAATGGTTTAAACAAATAGATTGGGAGCGTACTGGTGAAGCAACCTTAGTAGGATTAGGAGTTGGTGGAATTTTAGGTACTGGTGCTTATGTACTGGGAAAAGGATTTAATAGGTGGGCAGCAAGTAGAAGAGCAAAGAAAGATGAAATGGCTCTGTCAATAAAACACGCTAATATTTCAGATGAAATTGAAAAGTTAAAAAATAAGCCTGATACTAAACCAATTGTAACCAGAGTTATTGGAGAGATAGCAGATGAAGGACCAAGTTATTCTAATGAATGGACACCCCTCCCTCTAGCACCTACCTCTGATAAACTTATTATAAGTGGTTATATTCCTAAAGGATCTACTAAAGAATATATATTTAATGAAGCTGTTAAAATTAATAACGCATTAACTACTAAAGGTATTTTTAATTTAGGTCTTGAAGAAGGAACTACTAAAAGACAGATAGCGGAAATAGTAAATAAATTTGAGTTGGCTAATATAAAATTAACTCCAATAAGTAAGACTTCTTTTGAAGGTAGAAAAATAAAAGAGAGAGAGTTATCAGATACTGGCAGACCTATAGAAGAAGGAGATCTACAGATTGAAACTACTACTGAAGTTACACCTTCTGAGAAAGTAGTTACTGAAGTTGAAGTTTCTCCAGAAGGAGGAGCTATGGAAGGCCCGATACCAAAGTTTCTAACTAATGAGGGAGATGCTCCTCCTCCACCTCCTCCAAAAGTAACTCCTCCCGGTGAAGATCCACCTCCTGTTGGTGGTCAACCTCTTATACCACAAAGACATAAAGTAAAAGAACGACTAGGTAATGTTAATACTTTTGGTGCTAGGATGTTGACTACTACAGGATCATTACCAAAACCAATAGCTGAAGCAACTAAAGCAAGAATGAGAAGAGTAAGAGGAATAAGACTTGAGGTAAGAAAAGCTCTTAGAGATATTAAAAAAGCAAAAAGACTTACTCAGACAACTAATAAAGATTTTGATTTTGCTATTAATGAAGGGGTAATGGAGATAAAAGATACTGAAGGTAATGTACTAAGAAGAATACATCCTGAAATGCAAGAAAGTTTAAATAAACTATACGGTATAATACAGAGGAATGAAGATACTATGAATGATCTTCTAGGTTTAAAAGGAGATCAGAAAATTGGTTTGGGAATATCCAAGGGGGATGTCTACTTTACCAGAAATTATGAAGCCACATATAATGCTAAGTATTTAGAAAACATTAGAAAGGCATTACAACCTCGACCTACACCTACTGCTAAAGATAGAGCAGCAGCAAAGCAAGCTAATATATCTATTCGAGATTATATGAATCAGAAATATACAAATGAGTTTACTGAAAAGGTAGACAATGCAAGAAATTATTTTATAAATAAAGTTAAAGTAAAAAAAGAAAAGGGGGAATCTGAACAAGAGTATAAGAATAGAATAGATGGAGTTATTGAACATCTAGTTACTAATCTTACCAGAGAAGAGAAGGGATGGTTTACCCAAATTTTTGATGGGAAAGATATAGCTAAAGGATTGGGAGAGTACTCTTCTCAAGTATTAAGAAAAAGAAAAGTTATGGATAAGGAGATTCTTAATTTATTAGGAGAAATAAAAACTCCTTATACAAAGATTGTTAATACTCTGACAAATCAAAATATGCTTATCTCAGAGATAGAGTTTCTTAAAAGTATAGAAAAGTTTGCAAATGAAAACTCAGATAAAGTTATAAATCTTGGAGGTTTAATTCCTTTACTATTCAAAAAGAGAACTGCTTTTTCTTCAAAGGGTCCAAGATCAGGGGGAGTGGATGCAAGTCTTGAAAAGATGGTTAACGAAACAATAGGAAAATTTGGGAGGCGACTTGCTGATCCTGATCGTAAGATTACAGCTAAAGACAGAGCCGCTGCTAAAAAAGAAGGGCTACCTATTAGTGAGTATATGAATAGAGAGTATGGAGAAAGTCTTATTCTCAAAGATATGTATACGACTCAACACATGGCAGATATTATTTCTAAAGGAACTGATCTATGGGCTGGAACATCTGGAAATTATCTTATGAAAATGATGGGAAAGGTAGCAGCATTTGGTCAGGCTGGTCAAACTATTTTAGATCACCCTGCGTATATGTTAAATTTAGGCGGTGCTGTTCAGGCAATGGCAATGAATGGCTACTTGCTAAGACCCAGTTCTTTAAAAGGGAATACTATAAAACATGCGTATGGTGGTGTTCGTCTATTAATACAACAAGCATTCGCTAATAATAAGGCTGCTGTAGATGAACTGGTAAAATTAAAAAATCAGGGAGTTATAGAAACTGATGTAGCAGCGGAGTTGATAGAAAGTAATTTATCTATACCGGGGGTTCCTCCCGGCACAGGTCGAAAAGGTTCTAAAGTTGAAAATGTATATGATTCGGGAATGAGAGTATTTGGAACTGCATATGGTCTACCCGATAGCTGGTCAAAGATAGCTGCCCATAGAATTGAGAGAGATACATTGAAATGGATGTTTCCTAATTGGAGCGATGATAAAATATTTAGTGAAGCTTCTAAAAGAGTTCGGGCAGTGATGCCTAGTTACGGAGATGCCTTTCCAATTGCAAAAGCTTTAAGTAGATTTCCTGTAGGAACTTATGCATTGTTTCCTTCTGAGATTGTTAGAACATCTAAAAATATATTCATGCTTGGAGCAAATGATTTAGTAAGTGGAATTTTTAAAAATAAAAATATTAAACAAGCGGCTGGTGGTTTAACAAGATTGACTACAATGCTAACTACAGGAGGAGGTATAGCAGCTTTAATATACGCTAACAATGAAACTAACAATATTACAGATTCTAATGAAAGGTTTATAAATGCTGTTGCTCCTGATTGGGGTAAGTCATCTACCCGATTTCACTTACAGCCTTTTCAATTAGAAGATGTTAGTATAGAAGCACAGCTTATACGTAAAGGAGTTGATCCAAAATTAGCTAAGGTAGTACAGCAAGAAGGTTTCTCTAAATTATTTAATAAAGAAATTTCTGAGTTACAGGATAAAGGAATAGATGAAACTAAATATAAACAACTAGTAAAAATATCAAAAGGAAAACCAAGGATTCTTGCTAGATTTGTATCTTCTACTTCTTTTGATGCTTATGATTTTATAAAAGCTCCAGTTAGACTGGCGTTAGCAACGGCTCTTGCAGGTAAGGGTCTATCACAGTTTGAAATAGATGAAGCTTTTAATGGAATGAGAGAGTCTATAATGGGACCATACACTAACAGAAAATTTATATGGGAAGCCATTATGAATGTAGCTGCTAATCAGTCTGAATCGGGACGGCCTTTATGGGAAGAGATACCGGGAGAAGAGTGGGAAATAACATGGGATAAAATGAAGGCTGGTGGTAAAGAAATAGCATCAGCTTTAGCACCGGGAAGTGCTGAATGGTTTGATAAACGAGCGGATGCCCTATCTTCAGAAGATAAAAGAGGTTATGCTTTGGGAAGGACAGCTTCAGGCTTTCCTCTTAATTCAAATGATATAGAAATCTGGGGATGGACAGGGATGCGTCCTCAAACTATGGATGTTGAGAAAGCTATGGGATATAGTCTTTCTAAAGATATAAAAATAATTAATAATATACCTAAAGTTTTTAATAGATTTGTAGATAAGTTAGGTGATAAAGAATATACTCCTGAAATAGGAAAGAAAATTGTAAACAAATATTTAGAATTACAGGAGCGAAAGTATTTTGGTCTGAATAATTTATCAGATAAGATAAGATTATTTTCTAATGTATCTTATTATGATCTTGATAATAAGAAAGTAGACTTTGATATAACTGGAGTAGTACGTGCCGCTACTGATGATTTTTGGTATGATCCTGATGATATGTTATTAATGTCTAGTACGAATAAGAGTATAAAAGAAGGTGTATTTCTTGCAGATAATCCTGCTCTAGATGATCGCTTTATGAAAATAGTTATGAATAAATTTGGAAGAGATAAGTATCGTGAAGTACTTAATCCTTTAATGAAAGCTTATAAAACTTTTCAAGGAACTCACAAAACTATAGGTAAAAAACCTGATCCTAATGTTTGGACACCAGAAACAGGATTAAAAGTTCGTGTTCCAGCAGAAGAAGAGAAAAAGTAATGCTGGAACTAGGGCCAAGAGAACTTCTGACATTCGGTATAGTACTGGCTGGTGTAGCGACTACATGGGGTGTACTTAAAGCTACCATACGTTCTATTATAAAACAACTGGATGGTACGAAAGAAAACTTAACAGAAATATTTACCCGGATAGATAAGGTAGAAGCAAGACAAGCTGTTGCCCTGTCTTCTATTGATGTCATGGCAAAGGACATACTCTCTCCCCAGATCCTGAAGGAAAGAAGTGAGAGAGATGGGGCTATTGAAATGAGACTAGCAGCTATTGAAAAAGATCTGGACAGGTTCTATCGAATGCATAATGGAACACATCCTCCAATAGAAAAAGAAAAGGAAAAAAAATAATGTGGGATTATTTTAGTACTGAAGAACTTAAATGTAAAGGTACAGATGAATGTTTGATGGATACAGAGTTTATGAAAAAGCTGGAAGCTTTACGTAAAGAATTTAATCAGCCTATGATTATAACTTCAGGTTACAGACATGAGTCTTATAATCAGGTTATAGGGGGAGCCAAGAACTCTCCTCATCTATATGGAAAGGCAGTGGATGTCTTGGTCAGTGGGAAGGCTGCATATAGATTAATGAAACTAGCTATTCAACACGGCTTCACAGGCATAGGAGTGTCTCAGAGAGGAGCGCATGAAGGCAGGTTTCTGCACATAGACACAATGGATAGTAGTAATACACATCCCCGGCCTTGGATATGGAGTTATAAGTAATGGTTACTTTTAGAAGACCACCTAGAATACCACCACCCAAACCACCCAAAGGAAAAAACGTAATACCTTTTGATGTTAAGCGTACCAGACCGCCCGGAGGTACAAGACTTGGTGATATAGTACCTGACCCTCCTATTAATCTTGAACAGATTAGGAAAGCGAAGGAGCTAGAACTTCGTGATGCTATTCAATTAAAAGACTTACCAAAAGAAAATATATCTAGTCCAGAAGATCAACTAGAACAAGGAGTGTCTACTAAAGAACGAGAAGAGAGAAGAAGCTTACGAGAACAACAAGGACTGTCTGGATTAGGAGAAGAAGTTCCTGTAAAAACTGATATAGAAAAATATGTGGATGTCTTAACTCAACAAAAACGATCAGAGGGAATGAAACATCTGCATAATTTTATGAGGGATGTAGTAATATTCTATAATGATCCTGACCTAAATCCACTTAAAAATCGATCTCTAGAAGCTTTAGTTAATAATGCAAACGATATAAGGGATCTACTTCTAACTGATCACGGTGTACCTATGTCAGTGAAAAGAATAGAGGAACTTCGTGCAGTCTATGATAAAATTTTTAAAGAGATAAAGGCAAGAAGACTTAAAAAGAAAACAAGGGGAAAAGAAGGAGAACTTGAGGAAGCTCTCATAAAACTTTCGGAAACAACAGAAGCTGCGAAAAGAAAGACACTTTTAAGGGATATTATTACAAAGTATTCGGGTGTATCTCCATCAAAACTTCAAGATGCATATGATGGAATCTATAAAAGTAAAGCAGAAGAAAAAGGATTGTCTGGATTAGGAGAAGATATTAAAAAGCGAGGGGAAAAAGCGGAGGGAGAATGGTTAGATAGTGTATTTGGATCTATAACTGATGTTATTAAACCTAAAGATATGTCTAAACAAAAATGGATAACTGAAATAGAAGATTATGGATTAAGTGTTGAAGAGATAAAGGAAATTGTAATTCGCAACATTGCAAAGAAATGGGATAAAGATACTGAGCCTAGAGCTTTATCTAAAAAAGAATGGATAGAAGAATTAAAAGATTGGGAAGGTATGAAAGATGATCCTCATGAATTTCTTGGTCCTTGGTTTAGAGAGTGGTTGGAGAGCCTACAAAAAGAATGAGAGATGAGTAATGGGAAGAATACAGGTGGTTTGGTAGACTTATATTAGTAAATCCTTTGTGCGCTCCATACAGCCTCACACAGAAGAAGTAGCTTCTTCAGGCTGGGGTAGGTCCAGAGCATCTGGAGAAGGCTGCTCAGTGACGCTCTCTGTCCCTTCATTTTCCTCCTCCTCCTCATAAATAGTAAAGTCACACTTATCTAGAAGGTCATATACCTTTTCTTCACCTAAAACATTCAAACATCCTATGATTGCATTCTCTAAACTCTCTTCATCCATACTTATATTAAGATCAGAGTTAGCTCCTCTTACTCTGGATAAAAGTTCGAGTGCTTTGATAGCACTATTTGTATGTCCATTCGATTTGGCATATTCATATTGAGCTTCTATCTCTTCTATGACATTAACATTAGTTTCAAGTTCCTGTTCGAGGTTGTGTATTCTTTCTACCACCTCATCCATTTGAAGAAGTCTATAGCCTTGGTTGTTTGCTGATCGTGCTGCATATCCTGCTGCCTTGGCTGCTTCAGTAGCATTCCTGTGAAGGACATAAGCTTGAGCAAACTTTTCCTGTTTATCATTTAACATAGTAAGACACCAATCCATTAATTAATAAGACAAGAGAGACAGCATTGATAACTAGCAAAGCTCTGTCATTCCAGATGATAGCCACAATAAACCATCCAAACATTCCAATGGCATGAACCATCAGGTTATAAGGATAAATGTTATTACTGGTCAGGATAACTCCTCCTACCAGTACAACCGAAGCTATCCATTTAATATACCAATCAAGAGTATGAGTTGGTGTTTGTTTATTTAATTTAGTCATACCTGAAAACTCTCTCCGCATCCGCACATGGATTCTACATTAGGGTTATCAATCATAAGACGCTGACCAAAGATATCCTTCTTATAGTCTACCGTCATTCCTGCTACATAAACACTGGAGATATTATCAATGACAAGCTTACCTGTATCCAGATCTATAATGAAGTCATCGATAATGTCATCGAACTCTTCCTCAGTGACAAGCTGCCAATCATAGGTAAAGCCAGAGCATCCTCCGCTGTTAACTGCTAGTCGAATAGCAGCTACCTTATTCTCTGCAACAACAGAAGATAGATGTATGTCTGCGTTATCAGTCAGCTTTATCATCTTTCTTACCTGAAAAATATTTAGGATTGCCTGTACCTGACAGCTTTTTATTCAGCCAGATACAGAACCTCCATTGCAATTTATAAAGCCACTTAATCATCGCTTCATATTATTTCTTTGTACGCCTTTCCATTTCTCAGCAGTTCTCATACTACCAAGACCTAGTAAGGCTAGGGTTAAACTCATAAGACCTTCTGTTTGTATGACAGGAAGGACAAGATCTGCACCACTAACAGCAATACCCCATACGGCTACAGGTTGAAAGACAAACTGCCAACCTAATCCAAAGGCACATATCCACATGATGGCTGGTCTAGCCCCGGCAATGAACACAGAAGAA
>Ga0255049_10000451_pt1 | contig 25564 bp, 22 predicted proteins | sample JV7_2_3_MG_FD_183615 | JGI IMG/M metagenome (GOLD analysis project Ga0255049, IMG submission 183615) | Seawater microbial communities from Jervis Inlet, British Columbia, Canada - JV7_2_3 | ecosystem: Environmental > Aquatic > Marine > Inlet | place: Canada: British Columbia | collected 2016-10-06
CCCGACGAGGCCGATGCGCTGCGTATCGACCTGCGCGAGTTTCTCGAGATGTTCCGCAACCACGAGCGTGCCGAAGATCACCTGCTGCAAGAGGCGATCAACCGAGAATAGCGCCGCATGCTCAACGGCATCTTCGTCTTCCTGGTTCTGGCCTCGCTGTTATTGGCGGCCGCCTCGGGGCGGATGGAGCATCTCAACCGGTCAATCCTCACTTCTGCGAAAGATGCCGTCGAGATCGCCCTCGGACTGATCGGCGTGATGGCCTTGTTTCTCGGGCTGATGCGCGTCGTACAACAGGCCGGTCTGATGCAGCGGATTGCTCGCGCCATCGCGCCGGTGACGCGCCGGCTCTTCCCCGGAATCCCCGAAGATCATCCCGCGATGAGCGCGATGATCATGAACGTCTCCTGCAACTTCCTGGGGCTTGGCAACGCTGCGACACCGTTCGGGATCAAGGCGATGGAAGAACTCGACCGGCTCAACACCGCGAAAGGGACCGCAACCAACGCAATGGTCTTGTTTCTCGCGATCAACACCGCCGGATTCGCGATCCTACCGACCAGCGCGATCGCGATTCGCGCTTCACTCGGTTCCGGCGATCCTACCGGCATCCTGTTCCCGACCTGGGTCGCCAGCGGCTGCGCCATGATCGCCGGGATCACCGCGGCGTGGCTCCTGGCCAAGCTGCCGGCATACCGCGCAACCGAACCGCCGGCCGGGGAGCCGGAAACCGCAGCGCGGGAAGGGGAGACGCAGGAGCAAGGCACTCCGATACGACGCTGGGCGGCGGCCGCGGCCATCGTAGTGGGATTCGTTTACATCGTTCTGCTGATCCGTCATGTTTGGATTCACGGCGCGTCGACCCCGGCCCTTGCTCTGGTTCGTGAAATCCTGTCCTTCTGGATGCTGCCGCCGATCGTCGCGGGGTGCGTGGCCTACGGCTGGGCGCGCGGAGTACGCGTCTACGACGCGCTGATCGAAGGGGCCAAGGAGGGTTTCCAGGTCGCCTTGCGGATCATCCCATACCTGGTTGCCATCCTGGTTGCCGTCGGGATGTTCCGCGCGTCGGGTGGGATCGCGATCCTCGTCGATGCGCTTTCCGGCATCACCACACGCATCGGCATGCCCGCCGAGGCGCTTCCGATGGCGCTGCTGCGTCCGCTGACGGGCTCCGGTGCGCAGGGAGTGATGAGCGAGGTGATGAGGACCCACGGCCCGGATTCGTTCGTCGGCTACATGGTCAGCACTTTCCAGGGAAGCACGGAAACCACGTTTTACGTGCTGGCGGTCTATTTCGGCGCTGTCGGTGTCAAACGCACCCGTCATACCGTCCCGGCCTGCCTGATCGCCGATGTGGCGGGGATTCTTGCCGCCGTCTTCATCGTCAACCTGTTGTTCGGTTGACGCTCCAGCGAGCCGGTGCTAGCGTAAGCCCTTATTGTGGCACGGGTTAAGAAGAAAGAACGTGATATTAGCCATCTTCGAGTCGACCTCCGTTTGAAGGGGGTTGGCCGAGCGAACCGGCCAGGCGAATAAAGGGCGCTCCAGGTGGGCGCCCTTCGTATTTTAGGGGCCGGAAAGAAGGATGGGAGGACCGACTTGACGGCCAAAGAACAATTGATCCGTCTGGTACGCATCCAGCGGTTAGTCGACACCGTGAGGAACGCCGAGCGGGTCGTGGCCGCGGCTCCGGGACAGATCGAAGAGATCGAGAATCGCTTTCGCGAGCGCAATGCCGAATACGTCGCCATCCGCGACCGTTTTGACGAACTGGAACTCGATCGCAAAACACGCGCCGAGGAACTCAAGGTTCTCGAAGAAAACAAGACGAAATACACCGACGACCTGATGCGGGTCAAGAACCAGAAAGAATACGCGGCCATGCTCAAGGAGATCGACAGCGTCAAGGCGCAAATCTCCGAACATGAAGACGCGATCCTCCGTGACATGGAGGAGATCGAAAAGATCAAGGGCGAGTTGGCGACCCACGAAGAACACATCGCGCAGGAACGCAAGGCCGTCGCGGTCGAAATCAAGAACGTCGAGGACGCCTCGAAGGAGTCGCGCGAGACGATCGAAGAGTTGACGACCCAGCGCCGCGAACTCGAGGACGGGCTCCCGAGGGTCCTGCTCGCAAGCGTGAGGCGGCTCGAGGACAGGCGCCGCGGTGTGTTTCTCTCACGAGCCCTCGACGGAACGTGCCAGTCCTGTTACGTCCGCGTGCGGCCGCAAGTGTTCCAGGAAATCAAGCTGGCGACGGCTGTCCACTCGTGCGGGAACTGCCGTCGTTACCTGTTCTTCGAGCCCGGGATCACGGCCGCGATGGCCGAGGAGACCGGTGGAACGCCGGCCGAGCCGCCCCCGAGTGAGACTCCGACCGCCGCCGAAGGCGGTGTCGAAGCGGTCAACGGTGGAGCGGTTTAACGCGTCGTTCGACGGCGGCTCGCGAGGGAACCCCGGACCTGCCGCCTGGGGTGTGGCCGTCTTCGACGCCGACGGCCGCTGTCTGGAGCGTCACGCCGGAACCCTCGGCCGTGCAACCAACAACGTCGCCGAATACAACGGGTTGGTGGAAGCGCTGCGGCTTGCCACAGGAAAGCAAGCCGCCCAGGTTTCTCTTCGGTCGGACTCCGAACTGATCGTGCGCCAGCTCCAGGGCCGCTACAAGGTCAAGCACTCCGATCTGAAACCGCTGTTCGCAGAGGCCAAGCGTCTGATCGCCGGTTTCGCCCTGTTCGATATCCGCCACGTGTGCCGCGAGGACAACAAGGAATCCGACGGGCTGGTCAACCAGGCACTGGACCAGCACGAAACCGATCCGGATAACCAGGTGCGAATCCATGAAGTCTGCGGATCGACCGCCGGCTGAGCCGATCGCCGCGGCCGTGGCCGCGGTTCGCATCCGCATCGAGGCAGCCTGCGCCCGCTGCGGCCGCGACCCCGGCGGCGTGACCCTTGTCGCCGTTTCGAAAACCAAACCGGCCGCGGATGTCGTTCAGGCCGTGGATGCCGGACAAACGGTTTTTGGCGAGAACCGCGTCCAGGAGGCATTGGCCAAGCAAGCCGAGGTCGATCGCGACGTCGCGTGGCACCTGGTCGGCGCCCTCCAGCGCAACAAGGCCCGTCACGCCGTCGGTGCGTTCGCCTTGCTTCACGGGATCGACGACTCGAAACTGCTGAGGGAGATCGACCGCCGCGCTGCGGCTCGTGGCATCCGGCAGGCGGTGCTGCTGCAGGTCCGTCTCGGCGACGAGTCGAGCAAGTCCGGCGTGGATCCGGTCGATCTGCCCGCTCTGATCGATGACGCCGCGCGGCTCGACCACGTCGAATTGCGCGGGCTGATGACGATCCCTCCGCCGGTGGAACGGGCCGAACAGGCGCGGCCCTGGTTCGTGCGGCTACGCGAGCTGCGCGACGCCGAGGCGGTGCGTACCGATCTCGACCTGTTCGACCTATCGATGGGGATGACCGGGGACTTCGAGGTCGCGGTCGAAGAGGGCGCGACGCTGGTGCGTGTCGGGACCGCGATCTTCGGCGCCCGCGGCCACTAGGGGCTAGTCCGGCTCCAGGCCGAACGTTTCTCGCATCCAATCCCAGTAGGTCGGGTCGATATCCGTGGCATCCGGCTGTGAGCCGTACTCCAGCGCGATGGCCTGCGCCTCTTCCTTCCGGCCTGCCATGCAAAGTGCGTAGAGCTGCAGTTGCAGGGCCCGCGCTTCCTGTCCGCCGCCCCTTCGTGCGATTGCAAAATGGCCCGCCGCGGCGGAGAAGTCCCGGATCGCCATCGCCCGGGCGGCCATGGGAAAGGCCATCGCCGGGGGCGCGTTTCCCGCGGCCAGCAGTCCCTCGATGATGCGCATCTCGTCCGATCCGAGTCCAATCTCCCACAGTACCAGCGTGCGCAGGTTCGTGCCGATCAGGGCGTGCAGGTCCGCCATGCGTTGCCCCGCTGTTCTCTCGATCGGGGGCTTGGCGTAGATCTCGTTGACGATGCGCTGGTACTCGAACGCCTCTCGCGTCTCCGACCGGAGGCTCTCCGGCCAGGCCCGCTGCATGAAGGCGCTGCGCGCAAAGCGCTCCGCAACGACGCTCGTGTTCATCCACGATCGAAAAACATCGACGCCACGAGTGAGGCCCGAATGGTGGTCGGAAAGTCGCTTGGGACGATCGTCGGTCAGCGGCGGCAGATCGCTCGTCAGCTCGGCAAGCGTTTCCGAATCGGCCAGGAACGTTGCGCCGATCTGTGCCGGGGATTCGAAACCCAGCATTCGCAGCTCGGTCCCCGCGTCGGGCTCGCTCCACTGGCGCGCGAAGGACGCGTCCGAACGTTCCCACCACGCGTTCCGCGACCCCGCGAGCATCCAGTTCAGCCGGAAGCCCGCCCACAGGGAGCAATCCTCGAAAACATCGCAGTAGGCACGCATGATCGCCCGCGCGTCGTCGTCGGTCAGGTTGGTCACGGGAAGCCAGTAGGTGTTGATGCCGCCCTCAGTGAGGCGATCGTGGATCAGCTGGAAATACTCCCTCGTGTAGAGATAGACGACGCCGCCCATCTTGGGTGGCGGCGGTTCGCCCGTGATGAGGTCGTAGCGCTCCCGCGTCGTCTGGAGAAAGTAACGCCCGTCTTCCACGTGAACCCGTACGCGCTCGTCGTCGAGCGGATTCCGTCCGGATTCGGGATAGACGATCTCACTCATTTCGAGGATCTCGCGCGAGGTGTCCACGACATCGATCCGTTCCAGACCGGGTGTCTCAACCAGCGCCCGGGCGGTCGAGCCGGTCCCGTAGCTGATCAGCAGCGCGGTCCTGGGATTCGCGTGCATGGCAACCGGCCAGTACACGAACAGTTTCATGTATCGGCGGGCGCCAAGGAACGTGCCGGCCATGCCGTAACCGTCGGTGATCAGTTTGTACCCCAGGGTTTGCTCGAGAAACTCGCTGCGCAGGTAGATCAGCGTCTCCGAGCGACCCTCGCGGAAAGCGATCGTTTCCATCGGAACCGGTGTGGACCGGCGGATCGGGAAATCGATGTACTCGTTCTCGAGCAGACCGAAGGGGAACCGAACCACGACGACGAGGAACAGCCCGGCCGCGACCCACCGGGTGACGGGTCTCCACCGCGGAGCACGAGCCGCGAACAAGAGCGCGGCCACCGCGGCGTAGCTCGCGGAGAGCACGAAGAACGACATCTCCATCCCGAGGGTCGGCAGCAACACGAAGCCGGCGATCAACGGCCCCAGCCCCGCGCCGGCCGTATTGGACAGCGTGAGCAGACCGACCGTTCGAGCCTCGGGTCCCAGATGCCGCTTCAGCATCGCGCCGGTCAGCGTGAACAGGATCCCGGAAAGGAACGACGTCGGGAGCGTCAGCACCGCCGCAAGGTAGAGCACGTCGATCGGATCGCTGACATAGAGCGCCCCGTACGGCTCGATCGCGAAACGAAACAGGCCGTACAGCGCCGTGGTGACGGCCCCGGCAACCAGGGCGACGGCGAGTGCATGACGCTCGGCTTGCCCGTCGCGGCGCAGCCAGGCGCCCGCGGTCAAACCGCCGAGTCCGATGCCGGCCAGCACGGTGGCCAGCATGCAGGCGAAGGCCAGGCTCCCGCCGTGAACGAACAGATGCAGGAAACGGAACCACACAACCTCGAAGGCCAGCAAGATTGCGCCGGATGCGAAAGCGGCGCAACAGCACAGGACACCCCGCGCCCCCAGGGAGTTCCCTGTCTCGACATCCGGCGTTCCGGGACGAGCGGCCCCGACCCGTCTTGCGAGGATCAACGCAGCACCCGCGGCGAGCAGGTTACAGCCGGCGGCAAACAGCGCCGTGCCGCGCGTCCCGAGCGCCGCGATCAACACCGCCTCGCCGGCAAGCGCCCCGGCCACGGCGCCCAGTGTGTTCCAGCCGTACAGTTTTCCGAGCACCGAGCCGAAGCTGCGGTCCCACGCGGTCATTTCCTTGACGACGATGGGCAGTGTCGCCCCCATCGCGATTGCCGGGATGGACAGGAGCGCGAAACCGAATCCCAGTCGAAGGATGTTCATCAACCAGAGGTGGTCCGCAACGGAGCGGAACAGGGGAGTGAGCCAGCCGGCAAACGACGGAAGCACGAGCACCAAACCGACGCCCGTGAGCGCGATCAACACTTCGAGCACGGCGTAGACCCGCAACCGGCGTTGGATCCGCTCGCCAAAGCGTGCGGCGAGACCATTGCCCAGCGTCAGGCCGGCCATGAAGCTGGCCAGGACCAGGCTCGACGCCCAGACGCTGTTCCCGAACGCGAGCCCGGCCTGGCGAAACCAGAGCGTCTCGAAGATCAGCGCGGCCGCACCGGAGACGAAGAAGATCGCAACGAGCAGGACGACCGGTACCCTGTTGTTTTCCGCGGAAGACCCTGACATCCCTCACCCGGGCGCTAGTCTAGTCGACCCCCAAAAAGCCTCACCAGGATAAGTTTTTCGCCTGCACAGGAGATCGCTGAAGTAACGTATAATGATGCCTCTCAGGAATGTCGCTGTAAGGTGTTGTGGATGAACGGGATACGTACGCCCGTCGTGGTTTTGAAGCTTGCAACGCGAGCGGCGCGAGCTTATGTTTTGCCCCGATTTCGGCACAGGGGAGGTTCGAACATGTCTGACCGTATCACCGCCATGGAAGTCGAGCGCCAGAAGTTCAGCCGCAAGGTTCGCGGGTTCGACCCTGAAGAGGTGACCCTGTACCTGCGTTCCGTTGCCGAGGAGATCGAGCGTCTCAATCTCGACAACGCCAAGCTGCTCGAGGAAAACGGCCGGCTTCGTAACGAGGTCAAGGCCCACGCCGCTCGGGAGCATACGCTTCAACAGACGCTGGTCACCGCCCAGAAGATGTCCGAGGAGCTCAAGGAGCGATCGCAGATCCAAGCCGACCAACTGATGCACGAGGCGCGTATCCGCGCCGAGCGCACGCTCCAGGAGACGCAGGATCAGCTTGCCCGGCTCGAGGCGGAAATCTCACGCGCCAAGCTCGACCGCGATCTGTTCGAGAAGCGGCTCGAGGCCACGATCGAGGAGCATCTCAAGATGCTCGAGCAGCGTCGCGCGTTGCGCGAGGCCGCGCCCGACAACGTACACCCGATCCGGCCCGCGGGTCACGACATCGCGGGGCGCGATATCGGATGACCCGCGCCGATCTGCTGATCGTCGGTATCTCAGAACTCGTCACCCCACTTGGCAACGCACCCCGCGCCGGCGCCGATCTCGGCCGCGTCTCGATCCTTGAGGATGCGGCCGTGGCCTGTTTCGATGGCCGCATCGTGTGGGTCGGCCCGCGTACCGACCTCGATCAGGCCGTTGCCGCCGAGCCCGCAGCGCAAACGTTGGACACCGGTGGAGGCACGCTGTTGCCCGGCTTCGTCGACGCCCATACGCACCTCCCGTTCGCGGGCTGGCGTGAACAGGAGTTCGACGAGCGTTTGCGCGGCGCGACGTACTCGGAGATCGCGGCCCGTGGCGGCGGAATTCTCTCCACCGTTGAACACACCCGCGAGGCGATTCCTACGGATCTGACTGCCGTGGTGCGTGGGCGGCTCGAGCGACTGCTCCGGTTGGGTACCACGACCGTCGAGGCCAAGAGCGGGTACGGACTCGAGCTCGAGGCGGAACTCAAACAGCTCCAGGCCCTCCGCGATGCTGCCTCGGGCCATCCGATCGATCTCGTGCCCACGTTTCTCGGGGCGCACACCGTGCCGGTCGAATTCATTGACGACCGTGGCGCGTACGTGCGCTTGCTGATCGACACCATGCTGCCGCAGGTGGCCGCCGCCGGCCTGGCCGAGTACGCCGACGCTTTCGTGGACGCTCACGCGTTCGGTCTCGACGAGGCGCGGGCCGTACTCGAGGCAGCGCGGAGCCACGGTCTCGGTGTGCGGTTGCACGCCGATCAGTTGAACGACGATGGCGCCGCCGCGCTTGCCGCCGAACTCGGCGCTGCCTCGGCCGACCACCTGGAGTTCTCGTCCGACGACGGGATCGAGGCGCTGGCCCGGGCAGGGACGTGCGGTGTGTTGTTGCCGGCCGCGACATTCTTCTTGATGAGTGATACGCCGCCGCCCGGACGCAGGTTGGTCGACGCCGGTGTCCCGGTTGTCGTGGCGACCGACTTCAACCCGGGGTCCTGTCCATGCGATTCGATGTCCGCGGCGTTGTGGTTCGCCTGTCTAGGGGCGCGCCTGACGGTCGACGAGGCGATCACCGCGGCGACGCTCAATGCAGCGTGCGCGCTCGGACGAGGGAAACTGACGGGAACGATCGAGCCGGGCAAGCGCGCCGACCTCGTCGTGCACGATGTGCCCAATCGCTACCATCTCGTGTATCGCTTCGGGACGCCGGCGATCAAACACGTCGTCGCCGCCGGCAAGATCGTGAGCTAGACGCTAGAAGAGCGGCGCCTTCTCCTTGTGGTCGAACTTGAAAACGTACGTCGTGACCTTCAAGTCGATCGGTTGTTCGTACGTGGCGGTAATCACGATGTCTCGGATGCTGCGTTTGACCTTCAGGTTCTTTTTCAGGAGCGGGATTTCCATTTCGCCCGCACGATCCATGATGCGCTTGTGGACGTCCTTGTCCGAATCCCGTACGGCGCCGTAGCGCGCTTCCTCGCGCAGGATGTCCCTGAACTCATAGGCGGCAACACGGACCGGGATGATCTTGAGGCCGAGGAATGCGGAGACTCCCACGACCACGACCGCGATAGCCAGCCCGACGCGGCCTTCCCCTCGTTGTCCATTGCGACGCTTCATCTTCTTCGCTCCTGTCCGGCGAACCCGTGCACTCAAAACATAGGTTCCACCCGAGCGGGAGACAACTCGGGAAAAGCACCCGAATTTCAATCAAAAACGACTAATGGGGTTAGCGCTTGAACAGGCTCTCGAACTGCGAGCGCGGGTCGCTGCCGCCACCGTTGCCGCCTTTGGGACTGCGGCGGCCGGTCGAATCGAGCACCAGGCGTGGGACGTAGTGTGTGCAGGTGTTGGCCTTGTTCTTGTCGCCGATCGCGGCCTCGATCGGCGCCCGGCACTGGTAACGAGTACCCGAGTCGAATTGCTTGCAGGTCCTGCAGCAACGCAAGGGTGCGGCACAGTGGGAGCACCGGGTGTCGGCCACGATGACGCCATCGCCGTTACGCCCGCAATTGGGGCAACGGACCACCTCGTTCGCCTCGCGGTCGATCGCGTGGCGTAAGGACTTCTTTTGGATGCGCTCCTCGGGTGACAGTTCGCGGCGTGGCGCCTCCGAGCGGCCGCGCCCACCGCGATCATCGTCTCGATTCGAGTCCTGGTAGCCGGGCTGCCGGTATTTTCGGTTCAAGACGCGCTCTCCAAAATCGGTGGGTCCTCAAACAACTCGACAACACGCTCGAAGGCCCAGTCCAGGTCGTCGCGGGTGATGGTCAGCGGGGGAGCGAAACGAATCGTGTTCTCGTGGGTCTCCTTGCACAGCAGGCCCTTGTGCTGGAGCGCCTCGCAGAAGCTCCGTGCGGTACCGGTCAACTCGAGCCCGATCCACAACCCCACGCCACGAACCTCCTTGATCAGCGGGCTGTCCAACTGGCGCAGCTTGTCGAGGAAGTAGGCACCCAACTCGGCGGAATTCTCGACCAGACCCTCGTCGCGCAGCACCTTGAGGGCGGCACGGGCAACCGCACACCCCAGCGGATTGCCACCGAACGTGGATCCGTGATCGCCGGGGTTGAAGACGCCCATCACGGCGTCGTCGGCGAGGATCGCGGAAACGGGATAGAAACCGCCGGCCAGCGCTTTCCCGATGATAACCACATCCGGGCGTACGCTTTCGTGTTCAAACGCGAACAGTTTGCCCGTGCGGCCGAGCCCCGACTGGATCTCGTCCGTGATCAACAACGCGTTGTGTTCGCGGCACAGATCGGCGATCCCGGCCAGGTAACCCTGCGGGGGGATGATGATGCCGCTCTCGCCCTGGATCGGTTCGATCAGCACGCCGACCACGTTCGGGTTCATCGCCTGGCGCACGGCGTCGAGGTCGCCGTACGGCAGCATCGTGAAGCCCGGCGTAAACGGCCCGAAGCCGTCCTTGTATTGCTCCTCGTCGGAAAAGCCGACGATCGTGGTGGTGCGTCCGTGGAAGTTGCCGCTGAACACCAGGATCTCGGCCTTGCCCGCGGGCACGCCCTTGACCTTGTAACCCCACTTGCGTGCGGCCTTGATGGCCGTTTCGACCGCCTCCGCGCCCGAGTTCATCGGCAGCATTCGCTTGTACCCGGTCATCTCGTGGACTTCCTCGTACAGCGGGCCCAGCTGGTCCGTGCGGAAGGCGCGTGACGTCAGCGTGACCTTGCCGGCCTGCTCGACGAGCGCCTCACGGATCGCCGGGTGTCCATGACCCTGGTTGACTGCGGAATAAGCCGCCAGGAAATCGAGGTACTTGTTGCCCTCGACGTCCCAGACCCAGACGCCCTCGCCGCGGCACAGCACGACGTCGAGCGGGTGATAGTTGTTGGCGCCATAGTCGTTTTCCAGACGAATGAACGCACTCGATCGGGTGTTCGTCGTCTCCATGATTTTTCCTCGGGCGTCCTGACCAGTTTTCGGGTACCGACGCTGCTGGTTGGGAGCGTGACTGTGAAAACAGCCATAACAAGCATAGCACGCCCCTGCGGCCGGCGTCCGGCCAACGGCCTGAATCCCACGGCTTGACGCACCCCGAAGCGGAGCGGAATAATCCGACTCGTCATTTTCTGGGAGACTCGCCGCCTTGAACTCGAATCCGATCCCCCCTCCCGGCACGGTCCGGAGCATGTGAGATGGGTCCGACCCCACCGACGATGCCGCCGGACCTCGGCAGCCGGCACCGGCTGCTCCTGCGTATCGAGCGGTTCAGCCGCCAGCGCTACAGGGTCGTCTTTCTCATCGCCCTTCTCGCGGTCGTCGTGGCGGGTTGGCTCGGTTCCAAGATCAAGATCGAATCGGATCTGCTCAAGCTGATTCCCGTCGGCAACGTCCAGGTCGATACGCTCAAGGAAGCCCTGAGGGACTTCGGCTCCGTCGATTACCTGCTCGTCCTGATGGCGGCGACGGGGGAGGCCGGGCCCGACGAGCTCGAGACGTTCGCCGACACGTTTGCGTAGAACCTTGGAAAGAACGCAGACCTCATCGAGTTCGTCGACCACCGCTTCGAGCTGGACGGAGGTTTCCTGGATCTCTTCTACGACAACGCGGTCCTGTTTCTCGAGCCCGAGCGTCTTGCCGAGCTCGGAGACCGGCTGACCGACAAAGCCATCGTCGAGCAGGTCCAGCAGAACCGCCTGGCCCTGACCACGCCGATGGCGCAAATCTCGCAGGACATCGTGCGCAACGATCCGCTCGGCCTGCTCGATCTTTTCCTCAAGCCGTTGGTATCCAACCGCAGTGCCCTGCAGGTCGACCTGGCCAACGGCTATTACCTGTCCACGGACCACCGCAACCTGATCATGCTCGTCAAGCCGACGCAGCCGTCGCAGAACCTCGATTTCGACGCGAAGTTGATGGAGTTCGTGTCGGCCGTGGAAACGATCGTCCGTTCAGAGCTCGACGCCGATCTCGAACCGGGATCGACGGTCGAAATCCGCTATGGCGGCCACTACGCCATGGCCATCGACGAATCTGCGCACATTCGCAAGGACGTCAAGCAGAACCTGTTCGTCTCGTTGCTCGCCGTCGCGGCGTTGTACTGGCTGTGCTACCGCCGCTTTGCCGCATTGTTGTATTCGAGTATCCCACTGCTGGTGGGTCAGGCCCTCACGTTCGGTCTGGCGTTCTTCGCGCTGGGCCAGCTCAACGCGGCCTCGTCGGCCTTCACCGCACTGTTGATGGGACTGGGCACCGATTTTGTCATCGTGATGTACGCGCGCTATGTCGAGGAGCGGCAAAATGGCCGCACGCTCGTCGAGGCGACCCAGCTCATGATCGGCGAGACCGGTCTCGGCGTGTTTACCGGCGCGATCACTTCCGCGGGAACGTTCTTCGCGATGTGTATCAGCCAGTTTATCGGTCTGCGGCACCTGGGATTCTTGATCGGCAGTGGGATCCTGCTCTGTGGAGTCGCGATCGTCGTCCTGCTGCCCGCAATGATCAAGTGGAACGAGGGGGTGCGGCATCGCAGAGTCGATGCCGTCAGCAAGTTGCACCTGCAATCCTTTGGCCTCGAACACCTGATCACGTTTGCGGCGCGCCACCGTGTCCTGACGTTGACGCTCGTCTTTGGCCTGACGGCTGCAGCCGGGGTGGCCGCGCTGCAGCTGGATTTCGACGATTCGATTCGCGCGCTTCGCAGCCAGCGATCGGAAGGTTTCCGCGTCCAGCAGGAGATTACCAACAAGTTCGGCCGCTCGCTGTCCTACATGATGGCGATCGCCGAGGCCCCGACCGAGGTCGAGGCGGTTGACCTGGCCGTCAAGGTCCAGCAGCGCCTGCAACCGTTCATCGAAGAGGGAGCGGTGTCCTCGCACGACACGATCCTGGCCTACTTGCCGCCGGAGAAGCGGCAGCAGGAAGTCCTCGACCTCCTGGCGCAGGACACGGCGGGGAGGTTCGACGCCGCACGCGTGCGGGCGACGTTCCACGATGCGCTGGTCGCCAACGACTTCAGGGTCGAGGTCTACGATGAGTTTGTCGGCCGGCTGAACGGGTTTCTTGGCCCCCAACGCCCGCTCAAGATCTCCGACCTTCAGCAACGCGGCCTGGACCAACTGCTTTCCCGCTACGTCCTAAGCGAACCCGGCCGGGTCCGCATCGTGACGTACATGTTTCTGGCCGACAAACGTTGGAAACGTGAGCCCCCGCCGGGCCTGGTCGATGCCGTCACCGGTGGTGATTCCGGGATCGTCGTCACCGGCACCAACGTGGTCAACCGGGAGTTTCGCTTCATCTTCATGAAGGAAGCGCCGCGCGCGGTCTTGCTCGGACTGGTCGTGGTCTTTGCGTTGTTGTGGATCGATTTCCGCAGCCTGCGTCTGACCGCGATCGCGATGGCCCAGTTGGTCTGCGGCGTCGTGTTGATGCTCGGAGCGATGAAGGTCGTGGGCATAAGGTTGAACTACGTCAACGCCTTCGTGGCCACGATGATTCTTGGTGTTGGGATCGACTACAGCATTCACCTGGTTCATCGTTTCACGCTTAGCCACGGCCGCGTCGAGGTCGGCTTGCTGGAGACCGGAAAGGCCGTCGTGATCGCCGCGCTAACCAACATCGCCGGCTTCGGGACGCTGACGCTTGCAAGCTATCCGGCAATGCGTAGCTTTGGCATTGTCGCGTTGTTCGGCTCGATCACGTGCCTGTTCACCGCGTTGACACTGGTTCCGGCAATCATGGCGCGAGACGAAACAGGGCCTTAGTTTGAATCTCCTTTGGATCGCGATTCTTCTCGGCATCATCGAGGGGCTGACGGAGTTCTTGCCGATCTCCTCGACCGGCCACCTGATCGTGGCCAACGATCTTGTCGCCTTCGAGGGCAAACGATCCGAGGTCTTCGCGGTCTTCATCCAACTCGGAGCGATTCTCGCTGTCGTCTGGGAGTTCCGCCGCCGCCTGTTCGACGCGGCGAAGGGTCTGGGAACACGATCGGAGTCCAGGGGTTTTGCCTTCGCGGTCGCGTTGGCGTTTCTTCCCGCGGCCCTTCTGGGTCTGGCGTTTCACGAGACCATCAAAGAGAAGTTGTTTTCTCCGATCACCGTGGGAGTCGCGTTGATCGCCGGTGCGATCGCGATCCTTGTGGTCGAGGGTCTTCCATTGTCGAGCAAGATCGAGCGGGCCGAGGAAGCCGGCTGGAAACGGGGGCTCGCCGTCGGCTTCGCTCAATGTCTTGCACTGTGGCCGGGCTTCTCGCGCTCTGCGGCGACCATCCTGGGGGGCATGGCCGCCGGATTGAACCGCAAAGCAGCGACGGAGTTCTCCTTCTTTCTGGCGATTCCCACGATGTTCGCCGCGACCATCTGGGATTTGCTACAGAACCACCAGCATCTCGAGCCCGGTGACGGGTCCGCGTTGGCGATCTCGTTTACCGTTTCGTTCCTGGTCGCCTGGCTCGCCATCCGCTGGCTACTTCACTTCGTGGCGACGCACACGTTGCGTCCGTTCGCCTGGTACCGCCTCGCCGTCGGAACCCTCATCCTCGTCCTGTTCTGGTAGGGGTCAAGTCTTGGGGTACCCTGAGCGCGATGGCTGGAAAGATCACCCCGTCCCAACGATCGACCGGCGACATGGCGCCGGACGAGTTTCGCGCCGCCGCCAAACAGGTCGCCGATCGCGTCGCCGACTACCTGTCGGACCTGGAATCGCGCGACGTCCTACCGCGGCTCAAGCCCGGGGACATCCGTAAGCAACTGCCCGAGGCGCCGCCCGACGAACCCGAGCCGTTGGAGTCGATCCTCGAAGACTACGCACGGCTCGTCGAACCGAACATCACACACTGGCAACACCCGGGTTTCATGGCCTACTTTCCGTCGATCGCCTCCGGGCCGGGTATCCTCGGCGAGTGGCTTGCCACCGGGCTCAATTCCAACGTCATGTTCTGGCGCAATGCCCCGGCGTCGACCGAACTCGAGCAAGTGGTCGTCGATTGGATCCGCCGCATGCTCGGATTGCCGACCGGGTTCGACGGGATGTTTACCGACACGGCGTCGGTATCGTCGTTGCTGTCTCTCGTGGCGGCGCGCCATGCCGTCGAAGGGTTGAACTCACGAGACGAGGGTCTCGCCGGGCGGGCAATCGGCGGGCTGCGGATCTACATCTCCGATGAAGCCCACATGTCGATCGACAAGGCCGCAATCGTCGTGGGTGTGGGGCGCAACGGTGTCCGGCGCATCCCCGTGGACGATGCGTTTCGAATGCGCGCCGACGCTCTGGCAGCGGCGATCGCGGAGGATCGCGCCGCGGGCCTTGTTCCGGTCTGCGTGGTGGCGACGCTGGGGACGACCTCGTCGACCAGCGTCGATCCCGTTGCCGCGATCGCCGAGGTTTGCAGTCAGGAAAAGGTGTGGTTGCACGTCGACGCGGCCTACGCGGGCGCGGCGGCGCTGCTCGATGAAAAGCGCGAGTATTTTGCCGGCTGGGAACACGCCGACTCGATCGTCTTTAACCCGCACAAGTGGTTTTTTACCCCTTTTGATGCGTCGCTCCTATTCTTTCGCGATCCCGGCGCTTTCCGTGACGCGTTCAGTCTCGTGCCCGAGTACATCAAGACCGGCATCGAGGGCGACGTCCGCAACTACAACGAATACGGGATCCAACTCGGACGCCGTTTCCGCGCGCTCAAGATGTGGATCCAGATCCGTTGGTTCGGCGTCCAGGGAATCCGCGCACGGCTTCGCGAGCACTGCGGTTGGGCGCAGGAGTTCGCGGCGTGGATCGACGCGGCCGAGGACTGGGAGCGGCTGGCTCCCGTTCCGTTCTCCACGGTGTGCTACCGCTACCGCGGGGCCGGGCTCGACGAGGAGGCAATCGACCGCAGGAACGCGGCGATTCTCGACCGGGTCAACGCTTCCGGTCGGTTCTACCTCTCGCACACGAAACTCGGCGGTCGCCTTAGCCTGCGTCTGGCGCTGGGAAACCCTCGGGCGTCACGCGACCACGTTCGTGGCGTCTGGAAGGCACTTCAAGATGCCGCCGACGCTACGGGTTAGGTTTCTTCAAGCACGAGCAAAGTGCTACGGTTGCCCGGGGAGTTACTTTCTTGATCGTCGCAGAGATCCTGGTTCTCGTCGTTGAAATCTATCTGGTGGTTGGAATCCTGTTCGGGATCGTCTTCGTTACGCGTGGCGTGCAGACGATCGATCACGCGGCCGAGGGCACCGGTTGGGGCTTTCGCCTGATCATCCTGCCCGGAGTGGCCGCGTTCTGGCCGCTATTGCTGGGGCGCTGGATCCGTCGCGCGCAGCCCGGCGAGGAGCGCAACGCGCATCGCGACCGGGCGCGTGGGGACCGGCCATGATTCGCCCGCTGCGCAAACGCCATCTGTGGATGATCGTGGCGATCGCCTTGATCGTCCCGGCGTTGCTCGCGGCGGCGTTGTTGCTACGCCGCCCGCTGCCCAAGCCGGACCACGCACTGGAGACGAACGACAATCCCGTCGCATCCGATGCCGCCCCGGTGCTCGGCGACTGACGTGGGTGCCCAGTATCAGACGGTTCTCTGGAACCGGCAGAAGAAGATCTATGACCTTACGCTGGTCACGGCGATCGTGCTCTACCTCGGGCTGTTCGTCGGGCTGGGATTTGCGTTGCGGCCCCAGGCGACGGCGGAGACGCTGATCATCCGGGCCCTCGGATCGGGGGCGCTGCTTTCGCTGCACGTCGTGCTGTCGATCGGCCCGTTGGCCCGCCTGGATCGACGTTTCCTGCCGCTGCTCTACAACCGCCGGCATTTCGGCATCGCGACGTTCCTGCTTGGTGCCGGCCACGCGGGGTTCGCGCTGTTTCAATTCCATATGCTCGGCGACACGCATCCTCTCGTCAGCGTGCTGGTTTCCAATACCCGTTTCGATAGCCTCAGCCAGTTCCCGTTTCAGCCGTTGGGGTTGCTGGCGTTGACGATCCTGTTCCTGATGGCGGCGACCAGCCACGACTTCTGGTTGGCCAACCTCACGGCGCCCGTCTGGAAGGCGCTGCACATGCTGGTCTACGTGGCCTACGCGGCGTTGATCCTGCACGTGGCACTCGGGGTCCTGCAGGCCGAAACCGATCCGCTGCTGGCCGTCCTGCTGGCGCTGGGGCTGGTCTGGATCGTCTCGATCCACCTGACCGCGGGTTGGAAGGAGCGCAACGGCGACCGCGCGCTGACGACTCCCGAGCAGGACGACTACGTGCCGATCTGCTCGCCCGACGAAATCGCCGAGAATCGGGCGCGCATCGTCTGCCTCTCGGGGGAGCGCATCGCGATCTTCAGGTACGACGGAAAGATCTCCGCGGTCTCCAACGCTTGCCAGCACCAGAACGGCCCCCTGGGCGAAGGGCGGGTGATCGACGGCTGTATCACGTGCCCGTGGCACGGCTACCAGTACTCCCCCGATACGGGTGCCTCGCCACCGCCGTTCACCGAGAAGATCCCGACCTTCAACGTCCGGGTCGCGGACGGCCGGATCTGGATCGACCCGCGCCCGAACCCGGCCGGCACGAAGGTCGAGCCGGCGAGGATCGATGAGTAATCCGAACGACTTCTACGTCGGCTACCTACCCGCGGCGCCGGATCGGTTGGGGCGCTGGTTGCGTCGCGTGATCCCGGCGTTGCTGGCGTTCGTCGCGATCCTGTCCGTCGTGCTGATGACACGACAGGACCGGTTCGGCCCCGGTGTTTTCGAGTTCAGCGTGGAACGGGATTTCACCGGCGTCGTGCTCGAGCTTCCGTACCCGACGCTTCTCGCCCTGCAGCCCGCGGGTTCGGCGACCGCCGCGGATCAGGACCCACTGTTGCTGGTGGCGCCGGGCAAACACGGGCCCGCCGACCTCGTGCAGGGGCTGAACGGTCGGCCCGTGCGCATCCGTGGCTCCCTCGTGCATCGCGACGGTCGCGCGATGGTCGAGGTTCACGACGTTCTGGTGTTGCCGCCCGAGCAGGCAGGAAGCCTGGTCGTGCCGGTGGAGGGCGGCATCGATCGCGGCGAGTTCACCCTGACCGGCGAGGTCGTCGACAGCAAGTGCTACCTCGGCGTCATGAAGCCCGGGCACACCAAGCCTCACCGAGCCTGCGCCGTGCGCTGCATCAGTGGCGGTGTCCCACCCCTGCTGCTCGTCGTCGAAGCCGACGGGTCCGCGCGCCAACTGGTGCTTGCTTCTACGAGCGGCGCAATGATCCATCACGAGGTGTTGCCGTTCGTTTCCGAGCGGGTTGAGATCAGCGGAACCGTTCGCGCCTACGGTACGCTCGAGGTGCTGCACGCCGATCCGGCAACCTATCGAAGGGTTTCGAGCGACGACTAGGTTTCGGCGGACTCCCCGGGTCGCCGCGCCACGATCTGAAGGATCGCCGCGCCATGCTTGCGCGCGAGGGCGGGGCCGATGCCCTTGACCTCGAGCAACTTCTCTTCGCTGTCCGGCCGCATCGCCGCGAGTCGTTGGAGCGTCGCGTTGTTCAGGATCGTAAACGCCGGGGCCGCACGCCGGCGGGCTTCGTCGAGCCGCCAGCGCGTCAGCGCTTCGACGAGTTCCGGCGCGGCCTCGGGCAGCGGCTCTTCCGGACGCCCGCGCCGCTTGCTGGATCTTTTCTTGGGACGCGGCGCGACCCGCGGCTGGCGAATCAACGCGACATTCGTGCAATCCCTATCCGCCGACCCGTCCACGCTCAGCCGTGCGCGGCGGAAACGGATCAGTTCCCCGTCTTTTTCAAATGCGTCTTCGTGCACCGATAGCTTGTGCGCACGCGAGAGCGCGGTCAGCAAGGCTTCGAATTCCCCGCGGTCCAACTGTTTGTCGAACAGATCGCGGTACAGCCGGCCGGTCGGCTGGTCGTCCTGGCGCCCGAGTGCATCGAGGATGCGTTCCATGGCCACGATCTCGAAACCTTGCGCGGGCTCGCGTCGCAGAAGCAAGGTCCTGTCCGGAGCGCAAACGTCGCACGTTCCGCAGTCCGCGCCGGAATCCTCGCGATCACCGAAGTAACGGACCAGGTGCAGCATGCGGCACGTGTGACTCTGGGCGAACGATGTGACCAGATCGAGTTGCCCGTAGCGGTGTTGCCGCTGCAGCGTGTAGCCGCGTTCCCAGCCGCCAGCGCCACGCCGCACCCGCTGGTCGCGATCGAATTCGGCGCCGCCATGGATCCAGAGCTTTTCGAGGGCCGTGTCGATCTCTTCGGACCCCAGCCCGCAACCTGCCGCGATCTCGCCCGGGTCGCGGTAGGAATCATCGAGCGCACTGTGCACACGCTGCACGTCCGCCGGGTCGGGGTAGTCACGTTTGAGGAAGAACTCGTGGGTCCGGCGATCTACCCAGCCGTGCAACAGGAACGCCCGCGAGGGCAGTCCATCGCGCCCCGCGCGGCCGATTTCCTGATAGTAGCCCTCGACGCTCGCGGGCAGCGCCGCGTGGACCACCGTGCGCACGTCGGGTTTGTCGATCCCCATGCCAAAGGCGATGGTCGCGACCACGACCTCGAAGCGACCGGACAGGAAACCGGCCTGAACCGCATCGCGTTGCCCGCCGGGCAGGCCCGCGTGATACGCCGCGGAGGGGAACCTCAGCGAGAGATCGGTAGCCATCTGATCCGCGTTTTTGCGTGTCGGCGCATAGACGATCGCGGGTCGCATGGAAGCCTCGGTGAGCAACTTCAGGATCGCCGCGGAACGCGCGCCGGGGTTCAACTCGACCAATTCGATGGCGATGTTGTCGCGGCGGAATCCGTGGATGAACATCCCCGCCCGGGGAAGATCCAGCTGTTGAAGGATGTCGCGTTGCACCAGCGGCGTCGCGGTGGCGGTCATCGCGATGAGGGGGGCTTCGCGCAGACCCGCCAGGCGCCCGCCGAGCTTGCGATAATCGGGGCGGAAGTCGTGACCCCACTGCGAGATGCAATGCGCCTCGTCGACCGCTATCAACGCCGGCGCGCGGCGCGCCAGGAATTCGCAAAAACCCGGCACGCCCAGGCGTTCGGGAGCAACGAAAAGGAAATCGAGCCGGCCATCGAGATAGCGAGCGCAAACGTCACGCGATTCCGCACGATCGCGCCCGGAATGGATGCGTTCGGCGTCGAATCCGAGACCCCGCAGCTGGGCCACCTGGTCTTCCATCAGCGCGATCAACGGGCTGATCACCAGGGCCGTTCCGCCCCGGGCCAGTGCGGGCAACTGATAACACAGGGATTTGCCGGCCCCCGTCGGCATGACCAGCAGCGCATCCGACCCATCGACCAGCGCGCGACAGACGGTCTCCTGGAACGGACGAAAACGATCGAACCCGAACCGCTCCAGAAGTAAACGGCGCAGGTCGTCGGACGGAGGGTGCGGGTCACCGCCCGGGCGCGGTTCAAACAGCGAGGGCATTCGCGCACCTTAGCAGAGGTCCCTCCCGACCGGGACGGCGTGCAGGGCCGTCGCAGTTTCCGATTCGAAAGGCGTCGGCCTAGCGCTTCATCGTCCGGCGGAGTTGCTCCCAGGTCTGCGGCGGAAGGTCGACCAGATCGTTGAACGAACCGGCCCGTCGGATCCACTCACCGCCGTCCAGCGTGACGACCTCGCCTCGAATCCACTCCGCCATATCGGACAGCAAGAACGCAGCCAGCTCGGCCAGCTCCCCGGGTCGGCCCAACCGGCCCGCGGGGATCTTCGCCTCGACGGCTTTCAGCATGTCGGCCATCGGTAGCAGACGCGAGAACGCTCCATCGGTCGGGATCGGCCCCGGTGCGATGGCGTTGAGCCGGATGTCGTGCCGCGCCCATTCCACCGTCAGCGACCGGGTCATGGCCAGCACGCCCGCTTTGGCCGCGGACGACGGCATCACGTACGCCGAACCCGTCCAGGCGTACGGCGTGACGATGTTCAGCACGGCGCCCGGTCGTTTCGCCGCGATCCAACCGCGCCCCGCCGTTCGCGTGCAGTGGAACGTGCCTTTCAACACGATATCGACGATCGCCGAGAACGCGTTGTCCGAAAGTTCCTCCGCCGGACACAGGAAGTTGCCCGCGGCATTGTTGACCAGCGCGTCGAGGGGGCCGAGTGTGGCGGTCAGTTGTTCATGGGCCTGGTCCACCTCGCCCGAACGGCGCACATCGCAGGGGGCGAACGCGGCAGTCCCCCCGGCGGCTTCGATCTCGGCACACGTATCGGCCAACGGGTCCGTGCGGCGACCGGACAGCGCGAGCTTCGCCCCCAGTTCTCCGAATCGTAGCGCCATCGCCTTGCCCAGCCCCGAGCCGCCTCCGGTGATCCAGATCGTCTTGCCCGCCAGGGTGCCCGGCGCCAGGCATCCGGTCCTGTCCTTGTCCTGCATTCGACCTCCCGTCCATCCAGGCCTTATCCTACCTGAGTGTACCTTGCCCACTTTGCCCACTTTGCCCACTTTGCCCACTTTGCCCACTTTGCGAGGACCCGCTCCACGCGTCAGACTGGGCCCTAGGAGGAGGCGGGGGATTGAGCGACAACAAACCGATCGCGCTGGTTGCCATGGGAGGCCACGCCTTCATCCAGTCCGGCGAGCACGGCACGATCGAGGACCACGAGCGCAACGCGAAGAGCATCGCCGCCGTACTGATGACGCTCGTCGAGCGCGACTACCGCCTGGTCATCACGCACGGTAACGGCCCACAGGTCGGCCACTTGCTGCTGCAGAACGAGATGACCAAGAGCGAAGCGCCCGGAATGCCGCTCGACGTCCTCGTGGCGATGACCGAGGGAAGCCTCGGCTACGTGCTGCAGCAGGCGTTGCTCAACGAGCTTCGCGCCCGCGCGATCCGGCGTTACGTGGTCACCGTGGTGACGCAGGTGCTGGTCGACGAGAACGATCCGGCGTTCAAGACTCCGACCAAACCGATCGGTCCTTTCCTATCCCGCGAGGATGCCGAGAACCGGCGCGACCGACTCGGCTGGGTCGTTCGCGAGGACGCCGGTGGCCGCGGCTGGCGGCGGCTGGTGGCCTCGCCCAAACCGACCCGCGTGATCCAGGCGGACATGATCCGTGAGGCCTCGCAGTCGGGTCACATCGTGATCGCGGGTGGGGGCGGGGGTATACCGATCAAGATCGGCGACGACGACGCCTATCGCGGCGTCGAGGCCGTGATCGACAAGGATTTGACGTCGGCGGTCCTCGCGGCGAGCGTCGGGGCCGAACTGTTGATCATGTTGACGTCCGTGCCGCAGGTCTACACGAATTTTGGCAAGCCCGATCAGACGGCGCTGGGAGCCGTGACGCTCGCCGAGATCGAACGAATCCACCGTGAATCTCCGTTCCCTCTCGGGAGCATGGGACCCAAGATCGACGGCATCATCGACTTCCTCAAGAAGGGTGGCCGCCGCGCGCTCATCACCAACGCCGAGACCTTGCCGCTGGCCATCCAGGGCGGCGGGGGTACGCACCTCGTCGGCAAGATCTAGTTGAAGATAGAAGGCCATCTGCGCGGCTTGTCGCCGGCACAAAAACAACAAATCGAGCGCTTGTCCCGCCGCCGGGTTCCGCCACGGCAGATCGTCAGCCACGAACTGGCCCGGGAGATCACCGGGATGAGTCGGCAGATGAACCGGCGCATCGGCCTCTTGCTCGATCGCTCCGGGCGGATCGAGGCGGTTTCGATCGGTGACGCGCATACGCTTGCCGTGCCGCGCAAACCGAGTGCGCCCTCGGGCCGGATGCGTTTTTGCACGTTGAGGTTCGTCGCCACCCGGTTCGCTGACGAAGACCTGCCCAGCGAGGAACTCGCGCCGCTGGCGCTGCACCGTCTCGACGCGCTGGCGGTGATCGCCGTCGGCGAAGACGGGTTGCCCGGGCCGGTCCGCGTGGCGCACTTGCTGCCCGCCTCGGAACGCAAGCGCGGCACCCGAAACCGCTCGAAGAACCTTCTCGTGCGCGGCGCCGTCCGGGTCAGGGGGCTGGGCACACAGCACCGTGATCGCGAGGTCGAGGACATCGCCGAGGACGGCGAGCGATATCGTCTGTTTCCTCCCCGGCCAACGAGTTTGCTCGACGACGATTTTCTCGAGCTCATCCGTGCGCTCGAGCAGGAGTTCGACCGCCACTTCGACCGCACGAAGGTCGCCGGAAAGGTCGGTCGGGCAATCCTCGTTCAGGTCACGACGGGTACACGCTCGGCGGCCGAGGCATCGATGAACGAGTTGTCGGAACTCGCGGCGAGTAGCGATCTCGAAGTCGTCGAACGGATCGTTCAGCGCCGGCCCAAGTTCGACCCGCGCACCCTGGTCGGATCAGGGAAGCTCCAGGACCTGATCATCCACGCCCTGCGTTTGCAGGCCGATTTCATCGTCGTGGATCAAAACCTCAGCCCGGCCCAGGCCAGGAACATCGCCGAGGCCACCGATATCAAGGTGATCGACCGCTCCCAGCTGATCCTCGATCTGTTCGCCCGGCGCGCCCGAACGCGTGAGGGCAAGATCCAGGTCGAGTTGGCCCAGTTGAAATACCTGCTCCCGCGGTTGATGACGCGTGGCGACAACGGGCTGTCCCGGCTCGAAGGCGGGGTCGGCGGTCGCGGGCCGGGCGAGCAGAAACTGGAAATCGACCGCCGCCGCGTGCGCGACCGGATCCGCGCGCTCGAACGCCAGCTCGCTGCCGAGCGCCGCCGGCGCGAGCAGCGCAGGTCGAGACGGCGCGAGCGCGACGTCCCGGTGGTCTCGCTGGTCGGGTACACCAACGCCGGCAAGAGCACGTTACTCAACCTGCTGACGCGGAGCGAGGTGTTCGTCGAGCACAAGATGTTCGCCACGCTCGATCCGACCTCGCGGCGCCTACGCCTCCCACGCGAACGCGAGATCGTGATCAACGATACGGTCGGGTTCATCCGCGATCTGCCGGCCGATCTGCTGGCGGCGTTTCGCGCGACGCTCGAGGAGATCGAGGACTCCGATCTAGTCGTCCACGTCGTCGACGCATCCCACCCCGGGTACGAGGCCCACATCCGCGCGGTCCACCGGATCCTTGCCGAACTCGAATACGACGGGATTCCCCGGTTGCTCGTGCTCAACAAGGTCGATCGTGTTTCCGCGCGAGACCTGCCGGTACGGCTGGGCGGGAACGACGCGGTTCCGATCTCGGCCCTGAAGGGCGAGGGGATCCAGGATCTGCTGCATCGGATCGACGAGAGCCTGCCGCCCCGCCGGGGCTTCCCCTCGATCTACCCGATCGATCGTCCGAACGTGCCTCGATAGGGCAATCTCCTCTTTTCTTCAATTGGACCACCCTATTCGGGTTGACAGTGGGGGCCAATAAGCCTATCCTGAACCGTATTGGCCTAGTCCATAGAGGTCCAAATGGCGATAGGCACTCTCCATATCGATCCGAAATCCGCCGAACCGGTGTACCGGCAGATCGCTCTGGAAATCCGTCGCTCGGTACTGGACGGTCGTTTCGAGGCCGGTTCGAGGCTTCCCGCCACACGCGATCTGGCGCGCCAACTCGGGGTCAATCGAAACACGGTAGTCGCCGCGTATGACGCGCTGGCCTCCGAGGGCTGGGTCGCCAGCCACACCGGGAGGGGGACGTTCGTCATCGATCGGAGTGTGATCGAGGTCGCCGAACCGGTCGACAGCAGCCACGAGGAAACCCTGCGCACGGGTTTCTCGCGTGCCGTCGAGTGCGCCGCCATCGGCGGCCTGCGGTCGATCTACCGGCTGGCCATTTCCGACGAGGGAATCTCGTTCGTCGGATCGTATCCGGCCGGGGACCGGATGCCGGTCGAGCAGTTCGGAGCGTCTCTGCAGGCGGTGTTGAAAAAAGACGGGCCCGCGATCCTGGGCTACGGACCGACCGCGGGTTCCTTCGATCTTCGAGAAACGATCGCAGCGACCATGCGGGAGGCGGGCTCCGATGTCTCGCCGGAGAGGACACTCGTCACGAGTGGGGCCCAGCAGGCGATCGAACTGGTTTTCCGTACGTTCGTCGAGCGCGGGGACGTGGTGCTCATCGAAGAACCGACCTACACCGGTGCGTTGAGCGTCTTGAACTCGCTCGGTGCGCGGATCGTCGGTATTCCGGTGGACGACGAAGGCATCCGACCCGAACCGCTCGACGTAGCCCTCGAACGACACCGCCCGAAACTACTCTACGTCCAGCCGACCTTCCACAACCCGACCGCCGCCGAGATGGGCCTGGCGCGCCGCCGCGAAGTCGTGGAGATTTGTCGCCGTCATCGGTGCCTGATCGTCGAGGACGACTGGGCCGGGGACCTACGCCTCGACGGCGAACGACTGCCGACGCTCCACGCGATCGCGGCCGGTTCCAACGTGATCTATCTCAGTACGTTTTCCAAGAAATTGATGCCGGGCCTGCGCGTCGGTTGGGTCGTCGCACCGGCAGCCGCGTTTGAGCGGCTCGTCGAACTAAAACGGTTGCAGGATTGCGGGACCAGTCCGTTGATCCAGGCTGCACTGGATCATTTTCTGCGTGCCGGGGGCCTGGACGAGCACCTCAAAAAGACCCTGCCCGTCTATCGCGATCGCCGCGACACGATGTTCGACGCGTTGAGCCGGCACTTCCCGAAAGAGGCCGTTTTCAAGCGGCCTACCGGCGGTTTGTTCATCTGGGTTACCCTACCGACCAGCTTCGACGGCAACACGCTGTTCGCCGCCGCACGGCGGCGCGAGGTGTTGTACTCTCGGGGCGATCTTTTTCATGGCGACGGGTCGGGAAACAACAGTTTACGTTTGACGTATTCGGCAGCGGATCCAACCGAGATCGAAAACGGTGTTTCCGTGCTGGGGGAATTGGTCCGCGAGCGCTGGCCCGACGGGCCGCGTGAGGATTCCCCCGGGACCGCGGAGTCGATGCCGATTTTCTGATGTTGTCCCGGCAGCGGGAGCGGAGGACGAGGATGCAGGACGAAAAAGACATTACAAAGGGCACGCCCCGTTTGAAAACCGGCCTG
>Ga0255049_10000452_pt1 | contig 25550 bp, 24 predicted proteins | sample JV7_2_3_MG_FD_183615 | JGI IMG/M metagenome (GOLD analysis project Ga0255049, IMG submission 183615) | Seawater microbial communities from Jervis Inlet, British Columbia, Canada - JV7_2_3 | ecosystem: Environmental > Aquatic > Marine > Inlet | place: Canada: British Columbia | collected 2016-10-06
TTAAGCTGGTTACCCAACGCTATATCTATTTCGCGAATCGCACTGATTTTGCCCATCCTGTTGTTGTTCATTAACAATCAGTTCGGCTGGGCGCTTGCTTTGTTTCTTGCGGCCGGATTGTCAGACGGCATTGACGGTTACCTGGCGAAACGCTTTCACTGGGACACGCGTCTGGGCGCATTTCTCGATCCGGCGGGCGATAAATTATTGCTTGCGTGGTCCTACGGCACGCTGGCCTATCTCGGCCATATACCCGTCTGGCTTGCTGTCATCGTCATCTTTCGGGATGTCGTCATCGTCGCCGGTTCATTCATGTATCACTACCTGGTTCGCCGGCTGGAAGGCGAACCGACACGAATCAGCAAGCTGAACACCGCGCTTGAATTCGTGTTCCTCGTGTTCGTTATGTCGAAGGCGGGCTATGGCTGGCCTGACGACATCACGATCATCGTTCTCGGCGCTGCAGTGCTGGTTACCGTGGTCATTAGCGGCTATGACTATGTGTGGAACTGGATTCGCAGCGCCCGCAGCGGAGGCTAAATAAATGTCTGCCGATCGTCGTACCAACTGGCTGGTTGCCATCGCCCTGACAGGCTGGCTGCTGTACCTGCTGGCACCGGTGTTGACGCCATTCGTTGCGGCGGCATTGCTCGCATATATCGGCGATCCGCTGGCCGACAGGCTACAGCGACTAAGATTGCCGCGCAGCCTGGCCGTAGTCGCCGTCTTCCTGCTGACATTCATGGTGATCGCCTTACTGGTCTTGCTGGTGGGCCCGCTGATTCAGACGCAGGTTTCGGCGTTGCTGTCCGCTCTGCCGGATATCGTGACCCGGGTCGAGCAGGTCTGGTTGCCGACGATCATGCAATTCCTGAGTATCGAGGCAGGCGATGATGTCGGTATCGGTGCGTTCCTTGGGCGCTACAGCGACATGGCCGGCAGTTGGGGTGCGACAGTTCTGGTGTCGTTGACGAAGTCGGGCGGCGCTGTTGCCGCAGCGGTCCTGAGCTTGTTCCTTGTGCCAATTCTGACTTTTTACTTGCTGCGCGACTGGGACACGATCATGGCGCACTTCGGTGCTCTGATCCCGTCTCAGCAACGGACCACGATTCTCAAGGTCGCTCGCGATACCGACGAAGTGCTGGGTGCTTTCCTGCGCGGCCAGTTGCTCGTGATGCTGGCGCTGGCGGTCATCTATTCGCTCGGGCTGAGCCTGGTTGGACTCAAGTTCGCGATCGCTATCGGTGTCGTGTCCGGGCTGGTCAGTTTTGTGCCGTACCTCGGCTTTGTATTCGGCATTGGCCTTGCAGCGTTAACGGTCGCCCTTGATCCAAACCCGTTCTGGCAAATGATCGGTGTGGTTGCGACATTCACTATTGCGCAATTTATCGAGGGTTCGTTCCTGACGCCGAAACTGGTGGGCGATCGCATTGGGCTGCACCCGGTCATTATTATTTTTGCCGTCGCAGCCGGCGGCCAGTTATTTGGATTCTTCGGCATATTGCTAGCCTTGCCCGCGGCTGCGGTGCTATCGGTAGTGGTTCGTTTCGCGTATGACCACTACCTCAGGGAACACCCCGAAATTCACGTATGAGCCAGCTGGCCCTGCCTTTACGCCTTGCCGATCACGCTGTGTTCGCGAGCTTCCTCGCGACCGGAAACGAAACGCTGGTCGCAGCGCTGCGGAACCTGGCCGACGGTGGCAAGGGCACCGGTTGCTGGCTGTGGGGCGCTGCCGCAACCGGCAAGACGCATTTGCTGCAGGCGGTTTGTGATCGGGCCGGGGATCAATCGGTCTACATTCCGCTTGGTATGTTCAATGGCGCAACTCCGGAGCTGCTTGACGGCCTGGCCAGTCGGCCGCTGATTTGTATCGACGACATCGATGTCGTGTCGGGCGACCCGGACTGGGAGCGCGCACTATTCGTTCTGTACAACCAGGTCCTGGAGGCCGAGGGTCGAATAATCGCGGCAGCGAAATCCGCGCCACGATCCAGCGACTTCGAGTTGGCCGATCTTGAGAGCCGGCTGACTCAGTTGCCGGCATTCCAACTGCACGCCCTGGGTGACGAACAGACGCGCCAGGCCCTGCAATTACGAGCCGGACATCGCGGCCTCGACCTGCCGGACGAAACTGCACAGTTTCTGATCAGCCGTAACCGCAGGGATATGGCAAGCCTGTATGGCCTGCTCGACAAGCTCGACGACGAAGCATTGCGTGCGCAGCGTCGTCTCACGATACCGTTCGTCAAGGAAGTGCTGGAACAATCCTAGCTGAGTTTTTTCGCAATCTCTGCGACGCGCTTGCCCAAAGTGCGCGCGAGGTCGCGCTCATGTTCCGACAGCGAATCGGATTTGCGATTCCAGGTCACATGACTGGCGCCATAAGGTGTACCGCCGGAAGTCGTCGTATTGAGCGCTTCTTCCGTGAAGGGCAAACCTGTGATGAGCATGCCGTGATGCAGCAACGGGATTGCCATGGTCAGCAGTGTCGCTTCCTGGCCACCGTGCAGGGTCGATGTTGAGGTGAACAGGCCAGCCGGTTTTCCGGCGGCACTGCCAGACAGCCATTCGGTCGCAGTGCCATCCAGAAAATACTTCAGGGCTGCTGCCATATTGCCGAAGCGGGTCGGACTACCCATGACCAGACCGCTGCATTCTGTCAGGTCAGTAGAAGTCGCATAGGGCGGTCCCGAGTCAGGAATATCGTGTTCGACACTTTCGACGACCGTGGATACGGCAGGGACTGTTCGCAGCCGCGACACCATGCCGGTGACTGAGTCAACGCCAGCGCACACCTCGCGCGCGAGCGACTCGGTCGCGCCATGTATCGAGTAGTACAAAACCAGGACGTCGCTCATCCGTCGACCAGCTCAAGCACGTTTTCAGGTGGACGGCCGAGAACCGCGCGATCATTGTCATCATCCACGACGATCGGCCGCTCCAGCATCCGTGGGTTGCGCTCGATCCACGCTGCCAGAGCAGCGTCGTCGCCGAGGTCGGGCAGGTCGGTCGCATTCTTGAACGCGTCCTCGCCGCGTCGCAGCAGGTTGGCGACAGGAATGCCGAGCAAGCGGGCCATGCGCAAAATTCGGTCAGTATCAGGGGGTTGCTGCAGATAATCGACGATCGTGGGCTCAACGCCAGATTCCTTAAGTAATTCAAGCGTTTTGCGTGATTTCGAACAATTTGGATTGTGGTAAATCGTCAGCATTTACAGGATTCCTTGACGGCATGGTCACGCTATTGGTAGCTTTGACCGGTTGCGGATAATCAGAATAACAATGCTTTTTACCTGTAAGCCATATTTTATGCGAGCCCTGCTGCTGGCAGCCCTGCTGGTCGTCGCTGCTTGCCAAACTGCTCCCGTGCAGGAGATGAGTGACGCGCGCATGGCCATTACGGTCGCGCGCGAGGCCGGAGCCGAAGAACACGCGGCAACTGACCTTAAGGCAGCCGTCGATTATCTGCAGAGCGCGGAGGGATTTCTCAGCGAGCGCAAGTACGACTTGGCTCGCCGTGACGCCGTAAGTGCCAAAGCCAGCGCTTTGGACGCTTTGCGGCGCACTGAATCCAATACAGATCCCGAACCCCAGTAGCCCGGTAGTGGTACAAGCGCGCCGCTTCACGATCAAAGGGCGCGTGCAGGGTGTCTGGTTTCGTGACAGCACGCGCAAACAAGCCGCTTCACTCGGACTTACTGGTCACGCCAGGAATTTACCCAATGGCGACGTGGAAGTGCTGGCCTATGGAGAAGCGGCCGCGCTGACCGAACTCGGTGCGTGGCTGCAGACCGGTCCGCCCATGGCCGAAGTACGCGAGGTGATCGAAGATACGGTGGAGTGGCGGGACGTGGCAGCTTTCTCGGTTGTCTGAGCAGACCTGCTGATCAGCTTTGAAACCATTTGCCGCTGAGCTTATCGATGACCTTGTTTGGATACTTGCGCTGTCCAAGACTGCCGTTGTACCGGCCCAGTGCTCTGCGTAGATCACCCTTTTCCTTGTCGAGATAGAACTTGAGGATCGTGCAGCCGTAGCGAAGATTCGTATCGAGGCGAATAAGGTTGTCGTCTGGCCGGCCAATTTCGTTGCGCCAGAACGGCATCACCTGCATGAGCCCCAGCGCACCCGCGACGGAAACAGCATAGCTGTCAAAATTACTTTCGACCTCAATAACGGCGAGCACCAGCTCTGGTTCGAGGCCGGCGATAGCGGCTTCGTGGTGCACTCGCGTGAGTATGCGTATGCGTTCATCGGGATCTCGTACCTGGCGTTCCAGACGACGGGACATGTCGACCAGCCAGACCTCGGCGTGGAAGCGATCATCGAAACTGTCGGCCGCACTGACAGCGGTGCGCAGAACTTCGCGCAGTTCAGGATCCAGGGCCTGTTGCGACAGCGCGCCACCTGGCGCGAGAAGCACTAGCAGGCAAAGCGTTGAAATGCGGCGTCCGATTAACATGGCTAAGACATATTATAAGGGAATTAGGAGCTTACAGGTTACTCCTGAAGTAATTTGAGAGCAGCAGCACGTTTCAGTTTGCGTGCATCCGGGTCACGGCGATGGCGGTACTCGAGTTCACCTTCGGCCAGGCCGCGCTCGGATATGACGATCCTGTGCGGGATTCCGATCAGTTCCGCGTCCGCAAATTTGACGCCGGGCCGTACATCCCGGTCGTCGAACAACACCTCGAGTCCCAGTTCCTGCAGTTCTGCGTACAGAACTTCAGCAGCTTGCTGAACGATCTCGGAGCGCTGCAGGTTGATCGGCACCAGCACGACGTCGAACGGTGCCAGCGGCTCGGGCCAGATGATGCCGTTGTCATCGTGATTCTGTTCGATCGCGGCAGCAACGATGCGAGTGATGCCGATGCCGTAGCAGCCCATCAACATTTCGCGATCCTTGCCGTCCTGATCCTGGACGGTCGCGCCCATGGAGGCGCTGTACTTGGTGCCGAGCTGGAAAATGTGCCCAACTTCGATGCCGCGCGCGATCTTGAGCTTGCCAACGCCGCCCGGTACCGGATCACCGGCCACGACGTTGCGTATGTCCACAGTCTCAGGTTCCGGCAGATCGCGCCCGAAGTTAGCACCCGTGTAATGTTGCTCGACTTCGTTGGCGCCGCAACTGAAATCGGCCAGCGCAGCGACCGCATGATCAAAGAATACGGGCAGCTTGATGCCGACGGGGCCCAAAGATCCCGGCTCGCTGCCGGTCGCTTTCTTGATGCTATCTGTGTCGGCCATGGTAAGCGGCGATGCGACGCCAGCCAGTTTCTGTGCTTTGATCGCATTGAGCTCGTGATCGCCGCGAAGAACCAGCGCAACCGGTCCGTCGTTACCCTCGACGATCAATGTCTTGATGGTCTCGGCAGCGGATATCTTCAGCATCTTGCAGAGATCATCAATGCTGCGAATACCCGGCGTGGGGATTTTTTCCAGCGGCTGCGAGGCCGCGGCACGCGTGCCGGCTGCTGGCAAAGTCGCCGCCGTTTCGATATTAGACGCGTAGTCGTCTTCGTCGCTGTATGCGATGGCATCCTCGCCTGAGTCTGCGATGACGTGAAATTCCTGTGACTTGCTGCCACCGATCTCGCCACTGTCCGCCCAGACAACCCGAAACTTCAGGCCAAGTCGCGTGAAAATTGCTGTGTAGGCGGCATGCATTCTTTGGTACGACTCTTCGAGTCCGGCCGCATCGATATCAAACGAATAGGCGTCTTTCATGATGAACTCACGCGAGCGCATAACGCCGAAGCGCGGCCGAATCTCGTCGCGGAACTTGGTTTGCACCTGGTAGAAATTGATGGGTAGCTGCTTGTAGCTGCGTAATTCACGACGGGCAATATCAGTAATGACTTCTTCGTGGGTCGGCCCGAAGCAGAATTCGCGCTGCTGGCGGTCCGACATGCGCAGCAACAGTGGTCCGTACTGGTCCCAACGGTCGGTCTCCTGCCAGAGTTCCGCAGGCTGCACCGCAGGCATCAGCAGTTCGAGCGCACCGGCAAGATTCATTTCCTCGCGCACGATGGCTTCGACTTTCCGCAGCACGCGGACTCCGATCGGCATCCACGTGAACAGCCCCGATGCCAGGCGACGGATCAGGCCTGCTCGTAGCATAAGCTGGTGGCTGACGATTTCTGCCTCGGCAGGAACCTCTTTGAGCGTCGTCAGACCGAAATCGGAAAATCGCATGAACCCTGTCCTGTAACCAGTATCTAAAACCGTAAGGCGCGAATTCTAGAGCATAAGTAGCGAGAATTGTGGCTTTATCGATCGCGCCGTATTGACACGTACGGCAAAGCAGGGGATCGTCGCGGCTGTTCAAATTCGGTGGATGGAAGTGGAAGGAAGACGAAACCCGTTTGTCGCACAGGAAGGTATTCCTTTCCTGCTGCTCGCGGCAGTAGCCGGCGTGCTGGCGGTCCGCTTCTTCGATGTATTTTTCGCTGTGTCTGCGGGATTCTTGTTTGTGGTTCTCTACCTGGTATTCCGCGACCCGCATCGCCGGGTTCCTTCGGCTCCGCTGGGTGTGGTTAGCCCGGTTGACGGGCGTGTGCTTGCGGTCGACCTGGTCGACAAAGGCGTCCTGCAGGGCGAGGCCCACCGAATTCGGATTCAGATAAACAGTTTCGGCACCTACACCGCGCGTGCTCCCGTCGAAGGCAAAATCATGGATCTACGCTCCGTGACCGCACATACGGTGGTGGACTATGAGACCAACGCGCTCTGGCTGCAGACCGACGAGGGCGATGATGTGGTGCTGCAATTCCTGGGTTATCGATTTGGTCTGGCGCCACGCTCATTTATCAAATTCGGCGAACGCGTGGGGCAGGGACAACGCTGCGCCTATCTGCGTCTGACGCGCTGCGCCGAGGTGCATCTGCCGATTGCCAGCAAGGTGCTCGTCAGCCCGGGCCAGATCGTCGTTGCAGGAACTGACCTGGTCGGCAAAGTACCGCACCCCTGAGTGTAATGAGCCATCTGCCGTGGCAGACTATCGGCTTGCAAATAGTGAAGGAATCCCATAATGAGCCAGACAGAACATCAACGCCGTGCCTATCTTGAGGCAATCGGAATTGATGTCTGGGTGCCCAGTGACCAGCCTGACCCGGTCGCGGACGAAGCACCCGTGGATCTGGATCCGGGCGAGTTGGGCTGGCCGCAGCTTCGCGACACAGTAGCGGCGTGTACACGCTGCCCGTTGCATCAGAGCCGGACGCAAACCGTGTTCGGGGTCGGCAACCAGGACGCAGACTGGTTAATCATCGGTGAAGCACCCGGAGCGGAAGAAGATCGGCGCGGCGAGCCGTTCGTTGGTCGCGCGGGGAAACTGCTTGACCAAATGCTCCGTGCGGCAGGCCAGAGTCGCGAGCAGGTTTTCATAGCCAATATCCTGAAGTGTCGGCCGCCGAATAATCGTGACCCGGAGGCAGACGAGGCTGCCGCCTGCCGCAGCTATCTCGAGCGGCAGATCGAATTGATCAAACCGAAAATTATCCTGGCAGTCGGCCGTATTGCGGCGCAACAATTGCTGGCGACTGATACGCCGGTTGGCCGCCTGCGCGGCCGCTTGCATCACCTTGGGGACGTCCCACTGGTTGTTACCTATCATCCAGCGTACTTACTGCGCAGCCCGACCCAGAAACGCAAGTCCTGGCAGGACTTGTGCCTGGCGATGGATGTTGCTGCGGGGCGCACGACGTGATTACCGCGATTCATGAGGCGCAGGTCTTAATTCGGGCGATGACCCACGAGGATCTGTCGCTGGTATCGGATATCGAGCGCCGCAGCTACGAATTTCCCTGGAGCCATGGCGTATTTCGTGACTGCCTGTTGGCGGGCTATCAGTGCATGGTGCTCGAGCGCAATGGTGAAGTCACCGGTTACAGTGTTCTGTCGGTTGCGGCGGGCGAGGCGCATATCCTGAACATTTGCATCGATTCGACCTATCGCTCGATGGGCTACGGTGAACGCTTGCTCGATGATTTGTTGTTTCGCGCGCGCTCGACGTCAGTGCGGGAAATTTTCCTGGAGGTGCGACCGTCCAATATGCATGCACTGGCACTCTATAAGAAAAAAGATTTTCACAAAGTAGCCAATCGGCCGGCCTATTACCAGGCATCGGAAGGTCGTGAAGATGCCGACGTGCTGGTCAAAAAGCTGGCCTCCGACAGCTAACGCGTCGCACGATACCTTTCTATGTCCAATATTCAGGAACAGGTCAGTAAGCGCCGCACGTTCGCGATCATCTCGCACCCGGATGCAGGCAAGACGACCTTAACGGAAAAACTGCTGTTGTTCGGTGGCGCCATTCAGCTGGCCGGCACGGTCAAGGGGCGCAAAGCCAGCCGGCATGCGACGTCGGATTGGATGGCGCTGGAGCAACAGCGTGGTATCTCGGTGACTTCGTCTGTCATGCAGTTCCCGTATCAGGATCATGTCATCAATCTGCTTGATACGCCGGGTCATGAAGACTTCTCCGAAGACACCTACCGGACACTGACGGCGGTCGATTCGGCGTTGATGGTAATTGACTGCGCCAAGGGCGTTGAGAAGCGCACGATCAAGCTCATGGAAGTGTGCCGCCTGCGCGACACACCAATCATGACATTCATCAACAAGCTGGATCGCGACGGCAGAGAACCAATCGATCTGCTGGATGAGATTGAATCGGTGCTCAAGATCCAATGCTCGCCGATTACCTGGCCTATCGGCATGGGCCGGTCGCTAAAGGGCGTCTATCACTTGTTGCAGGATCGCATCTACCTGTACGAAAACGTTGGCCGGCAAAAGAAATCCGGGCAAACCATTATCGATGGCCTGCACTCGGAGGCAGCGAGCGACGTCCTGGGTATTGATGCCGACAGTTTTCGTGACGAGATCGAACTCGTTAAGGGTGCCTGTCCCGAACTCGATATTGATGAGTATCTGAACGCACGGCAGTCGCCGGTATTTTTCGGTTCGGCGCTGGCTAACTTCGGTGTTAAAGAATTACTGGACGAATTCGTGCTGCACGCGCCAACGCCAATGGCACATGAGACTGAACAGCGAGTAGTGCAACCGCACGAGGACGAGCTCACGGGGTTCGTGTTCAAGATCCAGGCGAACATGGATCCCGGGCATCGTGATCGCATCGCATTCATGCGTATCTGTTCCGGCGAATATCAAAAGGGTCAGCGCGCATTGCATGTGCGTTCGGGTAAGGAAATGAAAATCGCTGATGCCATAACCTTCATGGCAGCAGATCGGCAACATGCTGAAGCTGCGTATGCGGGCGACATTATCGGTTTGCACAATCATGGCACGATCAACATCGGCGATAGCTTCAGTGAAGGAGAGGTGCTGCGGTTTACAGGAATACCGAATTTCGCGCCGGAGATTTTTCGTCGTGCTGTGCTCAAGGATCCGTTGCGCCTGAAGGCACTGCGAAAAGGCCTGGCGCAATTGTGTGAGGAGGGCGCTACTCAGTTGTTCAGGCCGATGCGCAACAATGACCTGATCCTGGGCGCTGTCGGGCCATTGCAATTTGAGGTCGTCGCACATCGCCTTAAAGACGAATACAAAGTCGAATGCCAGTTTGAGGCGATTAACGTCGCGACGGCTCGTTGGGTCGCCTGCAAGGACGACAAGATGCTGGCCGATTTCGAACGCAAAGCGCACGACAACCTGGCAGTGGACCACGGCCAGCGGCTGGTCTACATCGCGCCAACGCGAGTGAATTTATCCCTGACCGAGGAGCGCTGGCCGGATATTGAATTCCTCAAGACGCGCGAGCATTGATGGACAAGCGGAAGGTCATAGCCTGGGCGTTGTACGACTGGGCCAACTCAGCGTTTGCCCTGAGTGTGCTGGCAGTGCTGTTCCCGATCTTCCTGGGCAGTTACTGGAGTGCTGGCGACTCTGGTTCGTCCGTTACGGCTCGGTTGGGACTGATCACGGCGGCCGCGGCACTGGTAGTCAGTCTGATCGCGCCGATACTCGGATCGATCGCCGATGCTGGCGGCTATCGCAAACGATTCCTGCTCATCCTGGCGGTCATGGGTGCGGCGATGACCGCGGCGCTGGCGATACCGGGGCAAGGAGACTGGCCGTGGGCGCTGGCGTTCTATCTCATTGCGTCAGTCGGGTTTTACGGTTCTACCGTTTTCTACGACTCCATGCTCGTGGATGTAGCAAAGCCGTCAAGATTTCATTTCGTGTCGACGCTGGGATTTTCGCTGGGCTATCTAGGCGGTGCGATTTTGCTCGCGCTGCATGTGTGGATGCTGCGCTCACCCGAAACGTTTGGCATGGCGGGCTCGGCCGAAGTCATCAAATTCGCATTCATATCGGTGGGCGCCTGGTGGGCCATATTCCTGATTCCGCTGATCGTGTTCGTGCCCGAAAAGAAACGCGCGACAATTGCTGCAGGCAACATCATCAGGACAGCGTATGCCGAACTGAAATCAACGTTTCTGCATGTGCGCCGCTATCGCAATGTCGTCAAGTTTCTGCTTGCTTACTGGTTCTACGTCGCCGGCGTATTCACCGTTATTTCCATGGCCGCAAACTACGGTCAGCGGCTCGGCTTCAGTGACGGGGATCTCGTCACAGCATTCATGATCACGAATTTTGCGGGCTTCCCGGCAACCTTGCTGTATGGATTTCTTGGGCAGAAATATGGCGCCAAGAGCGGGATATATCTGGCGCTGATTGTCTACGTGGCAGTTTCCAGTTGGGCGGTATTCATGACCGATATTCGGCAGTTCTACGTCATGGCGATAACGGTTGGCTGCATTCAAGGCGGTGTCCAGGGATTGAGCCGCTCACTGTACGCGACGCTGATTCCGCAAGATCAGCCGGGTGAATTTTTCGGTTTCTACAACATGGTGACCAAGTTGTCGCATGTTGTTGGCCCCGCCCTGGTCGGCGTAGCGGCGACATTTTCTGACAAGCCGGGGATCGTGCTGATCGTATTGTTGCCGTTATTTATCGGTGGTGGCTTGCTGCTGACCGGGGTCAAGGCAGCTGATTGACGTGCAACTCAAGTTGTTGCAGCGACTGCGGATCGGGAATGCCGTAACGCGCAGCGAGATAAGCTGTTGTAATTGCATCGATCGCATCGTCGTCCAGCATTGATCCAGAGTGTGCCTTTGCAGCGAACGCGACCGGGGTTTCACCAATCGTCTGTAGCACGCCTGATTTCCTGACGAATGTTCTATACAGAATGGCAGCGCGATCAGATCGTGGCGCCCGATAACGCAGCGTGAGCAACAGGCTGATCAGAATGACCATGCCGATGACGATGCCGATGAGTGTCAGCATCATCTTGCGCCAGTCGGGATCTTCCATGCCCAGCCATTCCATCAGCTTGTTCTGATTCTCCGGGCCGTAGCCCAGCACCAGGTCATTCCATTTGGCGTTGATCGCATCCCAGGACAGGCCCAGGTTGTGCAGAAATTCCGAAGGTGCGGACAAACCCCAGGCCGCTGCGGCACCGTCGAACATCGCGGCGCTCATGCCGGCATCTATTCGCTCGGGTGCAACCGCTGCGGTCGGATCAACGCGATACCAGCCAACGCCTTCGATCCAGACCTCGGTCCAGGCATGCGCGTCGGACTGACGAACGATCAGGTACTCGCCTACCGGGTTCATCTCACCGCCCTGATAGCCAAGCACAATGCGCGCCGGAATTCCGGCCGAGCGCATCATCACGGTGAACGCGGATGCATAGTGCTCGCAAAAACCTTGCCGGGTGCCGAACAGGAACTCGTCAACCGGGTCCCTGCCGAGCGCCGGCGGCTCGAGCGTGTAGAAGTACTCTTCCTGGTGAAATTTTTGCAGCACGGATTCGATATACGCGGCCCTGGAGCCGGCTGCGGCATACATTTGCTGTGCAAGTTCTGCAGTCTGCGGATTGCTGCCCTCGGGCAGCCGCAGATACCACTCATGGTACATGTCCGCTAATTCGACTCCGGCGCGATACTGGATATACGACACGGCGTCATAGGCAACCCGCTGGTCTATTGGCTGTACTCGCGCCAGCTGATATTGCCTGCCCATGCTGGTGCGCGGTAGCGACCATGTGTATGGAATATCCAGCGCGAATACCCATTGCTGTCGCGTCGGTTCGAGTGTGATCGTGTAGGCCACCGGGTCGCCGATGACCGCAACGTTGTCGCGTGCACTTCGGTCTGCCATTGGCTCGTTGCCGGTCCAGGTACGGCCGTTAAAACGGTGCAGGACGAGACCGCGCCAGTAGCGGTCTTTGGGTTGGGGAATGGTGGCATCGAACGCAACGCGAAATGCGACAGCATCCGACAGGGACAAGGAACTGATGTCGCCCGGACTCATGGTGTCGCTGAGCCCCGAGGTACCGGAGCTGGTATCGATAGGCACTGCCCAGAACGGTGTCGCAATGCGCGGAAAGAAGACCCACATGGCCAACGCGAGTGGCAGCGCGTACAGAACGAGACGGCCGCCCGTGCGGAAACTGCGGCTTGCGGATTCCTGTTCAGTTGCCGACATGCGCAGCCATGCGGTCATGATCAGTAATACCGCCAGCACCAGGTAGGGTAGTGACCACAGGTATTGTTCCCGCAACAGCGACGACATGACAAGAAATATGGATATGAACAGCAGCACGAACTGGTCGCGTCGCTTGCGTGTTTCGAGCAGCTTCAATGCCGCCATGATCGCCAGCAAGGCCGAGCCGGGGCCGACACCGCTTACGGAAGAGTAGGTTGCGAGCACACCGACAAAGCAGGTCAGCGCCAGGAGTGCGCGGAACCAGGTCGAAGGCAGCGGCCTGCGGCGTTGCTCGATGACATAGCGCCAGGCCGCGCAAATGATGAACGCGCCAGTGATCCACATTGGCAGGAACTGCACATGCGGTGCCAGGGCGAAGGCCAGGGCGGCCAGGGTCCAGGGCAAGCTGGTCAATAACGAGCCGTCTGTGCCGCGAGGCTTAGCCATGAGCGCCATCCAGTCCGTACATGGCCAGTGCCTCAAGACATTGGCGCCGCTGTGCCTCGCCGTGCGCTGGGGAAAATTCCTGGCCAGGCAAACGCAGACCATAATCGGCACGAGAGCGATCGGTGTCGATAATCCAGCGCGTCAGAATCGAAAGGCGTAACTCGACATCATCGGCGGGCACGGCATCGAAATCGAACCACTGGCTGCTCGTATCGGCACCCGCAAATTGCTTGGATAACAACTGGCCACTGCGCGCAAACGCTTTCCATGCCACATGTCGTGGTGAGTCGCCGTCGTGAAAGCGGCGCAAGCCTGCGAAGTCCTCTTCGCCACGCGCATCGTGCTGGCGATGACCATGTGCCGACTGCGTCGGTGGTGGTTGTGGTGCGTCGTCCGCGACCTCGGGATAAACCAGTCCGCGCAGGTCCATGTGCAGCCATGCCCACGAACGGAATAACTCGAACGGGAAAAACGTCCGAATCCCGAAACGCTCGAGCTGGATCCAGCCGCGATTGTCGGTGGCGATCGCCAGCGTGAATACCTTGCTCTCGCCAGGTGGCAAATCATGCACATCGCTGACGGATTCGTCGGAGTAGAGCATGACGCCGTGGCGCGCACTCTTGCTGTGATTGCTTACCGCGACACGAAACTGGGCGGATTGACCGGCAAATACCGGTTCGACACCGGCAAAACTCATCTCCAGGCCGACGAGATTGCGTTGGCACTGATGCATGGCGACAAATCCCAGGCCCGCCAGCATGAATGTCAGCACGAACGACAAATTGTTGTTGTAGTTCATCGATCCCAGCAGCATGGCAAATGACATCAGGGCATAGATCAATCCGACCCCGGTCGGCAGGATGTAAACCCGTCCTGGTTGTAAGCGGGTAATCGTCGGGTCAGTACCCTGACGTTTTTTCGCCCAGCGTTGCACCCGCCGGTTTGCAGCGGCGGCGATACCGGGAGAGTTCCGGCCTTTAGGGAATGGCCACAGAATCGAGGACATGCTGGCAAAGCTCGGCGGCGGAACGGTAGCTGGTGTTTCCTGCTGGTTTCAGTCGATGTCCTGCGACGGCTGCAAATACGGCCTGGATATCGTCGGGATAGACGCCGGAATGATGTTCCACAAAAGCATGTGCTTTTGCAGCCGCCGCCAACGCAATTGCGCCACGCGGCGACAGGCCGATGTCAATATCAGGGGACTCTCGAGTTTGTCGAACGAGTTCCTGGATGTAGTCAACGAGTGGATCGCTCATGTGCACGCCAGACGCGGCGTTTTGCAGTTTGATCAGGATATCGGGCGTGACGGCGGCGGTGACATTTTCCAGCATCGCGCGGCGATCGTCGCCGACGATCAGTTCCCGCTCGCTCTCAGCATTCGGGTAGCCGAGTTCCAGTCGCATCAGGAAGCGATCGAGTTGCGACTCTGGCAGCGGAAACGTGCCGATCTGGTCAGCCGGGTTTTGCGTTGCGACCACGAAAAAGGGCTCGGGTAGAGGCCGGGTATTACCGTCGACAGAAACCTGGTATTCCTCCATCGCTTCGAGCAAAGCGCTCTGTGCTTTCGGCGTGGCGCGATTGACCTCGTCAGCGAGGATTAGCTGCGAAAAAATGGGACCGGGCTGAAACTCGAATTCACCCTTGTTCTGTTTGAAAACGGAAACACCGACGATGTCGGCCGGCAGCAAATCGCTTGTGAATTGAATGCGCCGAAAGCTCAGTCCGAGGATACGTGCGAGCGCTTGCGCAAGCATGGTTTTGCCAAGACCGGGCAGATCTTCAATCAGAAGATGGCCGCGGGCCAGCAGACAGGACAGGGCAAGACCTATCTGCCCGTCCTTGCCAAGAATGATCCCGCCTAACGCCTCGCGTGCACCATCCAGTGCAACACGGTCTGCGTCTTTGCTTAGAGGTAACGTTTCAATCGTATTTCCGCCCGGCATAAGGATCTCCTGCTAACCCGCTTATCGTCGCGGATAGCCACGACGATTGCACTTCAGGCCGGCAGGATTGTGATGCAGTCCTCAGAAAACCCGCGGCGCTAGTCGAGCTCGGCCAGTTTCTCGAGCTGCTCGGCCAGTTGCGCGATCGTCTTTTGGAACTCGATTGCGCGCCGCTTTTCCTGTGCGACCACGTCGGCTGGAGCATTGTTCACAAAATTTTTGTTGTCGAGTTTGCCGCGGGTGCGCTCAAGATCAGTATTTACACGGACCATCTGCTTTTCAAGTCGCGCGCGCTCCGCAGCAACATCAATCAGGCCTTTCATCGGCACGAGCAGCCGCATGTCACCGAGCAAAGCCGTCGCAGCCGCAGGTGGCTCCAGACCTTCCCCGAGTGCGGCGACGGATTCCACGCGCCCGACCCGTTGCAGGAGGTGTGAGTACTTGTCCGCCCGTGCCTGGTCATTCTCGCTCGGATTCTGCAAGATTACCGGCAATGGTTTGCCCGGTGATATGTCCATTTCGCCGCGAATCTGGCGAATTCCGAGTATGAACTGACGAACCCACTCGATATCGGCCTCGGCATCCTCCTGGCCAGCACCGTCACCGGCGATCGGGTAAGGCCGTAACATCACGGTGTCGCCCGCAATGCTGGCGCGAGGCGCAACCTGCTGCCAAATTTCCTCGGTGATAAACGGCATGATCGGGTGAATCAACCGTAACAGCGATTCAAGCACAGTAATCAGGGTTTGGCGCGTACCACGCTGTGCAGCCGCAGACGCATCATCGGATTGCAGGACCGGCTTTGACAGTTCCAGGTACCAGTCGCAGAACTCATACCAGGTAAATTCGTACATTGCCTGTGCAGCGAGATCGAGGCGGTATACCGCCATCTGCTCGTGCACTGTCGAAATCGCGTGATCAAGCCTGGCGTGAATCCAGTGATCGGCAGCACTGAGTTCAACCTCTCCTTCGCCAATTTCCTCGGTGTTCATCAGGACATAGCGCGCAGCGTTCCAGAGCTTGTTGCAGAAATTCTTATAGCCATCGATGCGGCCGAGGTCAAAACGAATATCCCGGCCAGTTGTTGCGAGAGCGGCAAACGTAAATCGCAGCGCATCGCAGCCGTAGGCGTCGATGCCGTCCGGAAACTGTTCGCGCGTGGCCTTCTCGATCGCGGGCTGCAAATGATCCTGCATCAGGCCGCTGGTGCGTTTTTCGAGCAAGGCCGGTAATTCAATGCCGTCGATCAAGTCCAGGGGGTCAAGCGTATTGCCCTTGCTCTTCGACATTTTCTGCCCGTCCTGATCGCGGATCAGGCCGTGGATGTAGACCTCCCGGAACGGCACATCACCCATGAACTTGATGCCCATCATGATCATGCGTGCGACCCAGAAGAAAATAATATCGAAACCGGTAACCAGCACGCTGCCCGGATAAAATTTATCGACCGCGGCAGTTTTTTCAGGCCAGCCCAGCGTACTGAACGGCCACAGCGCGGAAGAAAACCAGGTATCCAGTACATCGTCGTCCTGCCGTAACGCAACATCGTCAGCCAGCTTGTGTTTGATGCGCACGTCAGACTCGGAGCGGCCAACGTAAATGTTGTCATCCTCGTCGTACCAGGCCGGGATGCGGTGCCCCCACCAGAGTTGCCGACTGATGCACCAGTCCTGAATGTTGTACATCCAGTCGAAGTAGGTCTTCGACCAGTTCTCCGGGACGAAGCGAATCTGCCCGGACTCGACGGCTTCAATCGCAGGCTTCGCCAGAGGCTCGATCTTCACATACCACTGATCGGTCAAATACGGCTCGATGACCGCGCCGCTGCGATCGCCGCGTGGAATCTTGACGACGTAGTCCTCGATCTTGTCGAGCAATCCGAGTGAGTCGAACTCGGCAACGATTTTCTTGCGCGCATCGAAGCGATCGAGGCCGCGGTATTGTTCCGGGACGTCTGCAGACATGGCCGCGTCATCGGTCAAAACGTTATACATCGGCAGATCGTGCCGCTTGCCGACGTCGTAGTCATTGAAGTCGTGCGCTGGCGTAATCTTCACGCAGCCAGTACCAAATTCGACTTCCACGTAGTCGTCCGCGATCACAGGAATACGGCGTCCAACGATCGGCAGGACAAGTTCTTCACCGATCAGGTGCTGGTAACGTTCGTCGTCTGGATGTACCGCGACGGCACTGTCGCCAAGTATGGTCTCGGGGCGAGTGGTTGCTACGGTCAGGTGGCCGTCACCGGAGGCGAGCGGGTAACGGAAGTGCCACAAGTGGCCGTTTTCGTCCTCCGACAATACCTCGAGATCGGATAACGCCGTGTGCAGGACCGGGTCCCAGTTGACCAGTCGCTTGCCGCGATAGATCAGGTCCTCTTCGTACAGGCTGATGAAAACCCTGGCAACCGCTTCTGACAAGCCTTCGTCCATCGTAAAGCGATCGCGACTCCAGTCGACCGATGCGCCGAGGCGACGCAATTGATTACCTATCTTGCCGCCGGATTCGTCCTTCCATTGCCACACACGCTCGACAAATTTGTCACGGCCAATATCGCGCCGGTGCGAGCCTTCGTTGTTCAACAACCGCTCGACGACCATTTGTGTGGCGATGCCCGCGTGGTCCATGCCGGGCTGCCAGAGCGCGCTGTAACCCTGCATGCGTTTGTAGCGCGTTAGCGCGTCCATGATCGTGTCCTGGAAAGCGTGTCCCATGTGCAGCGTGCCGGTCACATTGGGCGGCGGGATCATGATGCAATATGCTTCGCCATCACCTTGCGGGGCAAAGTATCCGTTCTTCTCCCAACGCGCATAGACGCGTTGTTCGATATCGTTTGGCTGGTAGGATTTGTCCATTACGGGCTATACGTTGTGAGTTTCGAGTGTATGACCCTGGTCACGGTAGGTAGAAAATCGTTTGCGGCTCGATTGCTTGCACGGCTCGTCTGAGCTTACAAGTTCCGCAACGCGCGGGAAAGTCTCGGCAAACGGTGGGATCTCGTCGCACAAGTTGATCAGCAGATCGCGCGGCTCAATATTGTCGACACTACAGCTGATCGTGACCGGTGATTGCAGCCCGGATCCTGTGTCCTCCAGCAAATCGTGCGGCACGAAACTGCCGTCGCGAAAAGTCCACAACAGGTCATTGACGCGATCGGCATCTTCCTGGCTGACGGTGTGAATGTGCACCGTGTTTTCGAGTCGATAGGCTTTTTCCGCCAGCCTGCAGGCAAACGAATGTCGCGATTGAGCGCCTGCCTGCTGTAAGAGATAGAAGTCTACGCGGGCCATTAAGGCAGCGCGCCACAACGGGACAACACGAACTCAGTCAACAGCGGGACCGGTCGCCCGGAGGCACCCTTTTGCTTGCCGCTGGCCCAGGCAGTGCCCGCGATGTCGAGATGTGCCCAGTTCAGTCCATCGGTGAATTTGCCGAGGAAGCAGCCAGCCGTTATGGCACCACCATCGCGGCCACCGATATTGGCCATGTCGGCAAAATTGCTCTTGAGTTGAGCTGCGTATTCTTCGTCGAGTGGCAATTGCCATGCAAGGTCGTTCGCTGCATTACCAGCGGCGACGATGCTGGTCGCCAGCTTGTCGTTGTTGCTCATAACGCCAGTTCGATGGTGTCCCAGTGCGATCACGCAGGCGCCAGTCAGCGTGGCGACATCGATAACCGTTTCCGGTTTGAAGCGGCGCGCATAGGTCAACGCATCACACAGGATCAGTCGCCCTTCAGCGTCAGTGTTGAGGACCTCGATTGTTTGTCCAGACATGCTTTTGATGATGTCGCCAGGTTTGGTCGCGCCGCCGCTCGGCATGTTCTCGACAGTCGGAACGATGACATTCAGGTTGACCGGTAGCTTCAGTTTGGCAACGGTTGCCATGGTGCCGATGACACCGGCTGCGCCGCACATGTCGAACTTCATTTCGTCCATCGCGGGCCCTGGTTTCAGGGAAATGCCGCCCGTATCGAAAGTGACGCCCTTGCCGACCAAAACGATCGGACTCTGTTTCGTCGTGCCTTTGTATTGCATGACGATTAGTTTGCCGGGCTGATCAGAGCCTGCGCTTACCGATAACAGGGAATGCATGCCGAGGCGCTTCATCTCAGCCTCGCTCAGAACCCGCGTTTGCAGATTCTTGTTTTCGCGAGCCAGTTTTTGCGCCGTACGCGCCAGGTGTGTGGGTGTGCAGACATTGGCTGGCAGATTGCCGAGATCTTTCGCCAGCGACATGCCGATGCCGATGGCGTCGCCGTGCTCGCTGCCACGCATGGCTTTGGCCGCGTCGCTTCGGGTGCTGACGGCCATGCCGATTTGCCGCAGCGCGCTTCCGGCCGGCTTGCGACCACTTTTCATCTGCGTGAATTTGTACGCAACAGTCGCGGCGGTTTGCGCCGTGTGGCGAGCGAGGTAATAGACGCTCGCGTCGCTGTTGGCTTCAAGTGTCAGGCAATTGAGCACTTGCTTGCTCTTGGTTCGCGACAAGGCCTGTAGCGATGCTGCAAAAGCGCTCCGGAATTGCTTAATGCCGAAGGCACCAACCTTGCCAAGGCCGACGACAGCGACGCGCGTTGCTCTTACGCCAGCGACATCGTGGAGTATCTTGCAGCTACCGAGTTCCGGCGACAGGTCGCCGCTCTTGATCAACCGCTTGATGGCCCCCTTGCTGGCCGCGTCAATTTCGCTCGCGCCGGCTCCAAGTTTGCCGCGCTTGTATATGCCAACGATCACGCAATCAACGGCCCTGCGCGACGCTTTGCTCGTCGTAGTGAAATATTGCATAGAGTGTCTTGTAGTAGGGTGCCGGACAGACCTGAATCGTTGTGAAGCAAGGGCTGTCGCGGGCAAAATAAAAGCGGTAGTCTAACTGATTCCGCCTATTTTGGTTAAGCAAATCACAGACTTCGATGCTGCGCATTCTTGATCGCTACATATTTCGTGAGATAGCCTCGACCTGGCTCGGCGTTACCATGGTCTTGCTGTTGATCCTGCTGACCAACCAGTTTGCCCGGGTTCTTGGCGACGTTGCCAAGGGAAAACTGCCTAAAGATGCCGCTTTTGACGTTATCGGGCTGTCGGCGGCACAGTATCTGACCATTCTTGTGCCGATCGGCCTGTTTCTTGCGGTCATGCTGGCGTTGGGCCGCCTGTACCGCGACAGCGAATTGCCCGCCATGATGGCTTGCCGGGTGGGGCCGTCGGACATCTACCGGCCGCTGACCTGGTTGCTGGTGCCGCTGGCCCTGGGCGTCGCGTGGTTGTCCATCGATTTGGGCCCGCGGGCGCTGCATACGATCGAGCGCGTTGGTGCCGAGGCTCGTCGTGAGGCGGATCTGGCGAGTATCGAGCCGGGACGATTCGTCTCTATCGGGTCGGGCAGTGCCGTCGTTTATGGCGAGCGAATTCGTGAGGACGGCCTGATGGAAAACGTTTTCCTGCAGCGCCGCCTGGACGACGGTCAATTGGAGGTAGTTGTCGCGCGGCTTGGTGAGCAGGTCGAGTCGGATGACCCCGACATTCGATTTCTCGTGCTGCACGAAGGACGTCGTTATGAGGGCATACCGGGTACGTCCGAATTCCGAGTAGTCGAATTTCTGGAGCACGGCATTCCGTATCGCCTGCCCAGCCTGGATCCACCGGATCCCCGGCCACGTGCCATGACGTTTCGCAATCTCATGCAGTCCGCTGAGTTGGCACACATTGCCGAGTTGCAATGGCGCATCGGCGTACCATTGGCGACGATCATCCTGGCTATTATCGCTGTTCCGCTGAGCCGGACGCAGCCCAGGGCGGGCCGTTACGGCCGCCTCGCCATCGGATTGCTTGTCTTTATCATCTATCTGAATATGCTCAGCGCCGCCAAGGCCTGGATCGAGCAGGGCTCACTGTCGCCGAGTCTGGGTCTGTGGTGGGTGCACGCCGCAGCCTTACTGTTGGCGCTTGGTTTGTTGGGGCACCAGAACATGATTCATCGCAGGATTTGGTCATGAACGGCATCCTGACGCGCTACATGATGCGCTCTATTCTCGCGATGACGGCGTTGGTACTGCTGGTTCTATTAGCGCTGGCCGGATTATTTGAATTCATTGCGGAGCTCGACGATACGCAGGGTGACTACCAGACACCGCAAGCCGTGTTGTATACCTTGCTGCGTTTGCCGCAACTCGCTTTCGAAATGTTGCCGATCGCCGCGCTTATCGGTTCGCTGCTCGCGTTGGGTGCTCTGGCGTCGAACAGTGAAATCATCGTCATGCGTTCGGCAGGGCTGTCGGTCGTACGCCTTGCTGGCATGGTCGGCGTGGCGGGAATGACGATGCTGATCCTGACGGGCCTGCTCGGCGAATATATCGGACCGCCGCTGGACTATTACGCCCGCAACATGCGGCTCGAAGCTCGCTCCGAACAGTCCGATGACAGGCTTGGACAGGAAGCCTGGGTCAGGGACGGGCCCTTGTTTTTGCATTTCGAACGAGTGAGTTCGGAATTCGACTTCGGCAGTATTTACATGTTTCGGTTTGACGAATTTAACGAGCTCGAATCGATCGCGCGTGCCGAAAATTCCGGTATTGATGACGACGACAACTGGGTATTACAGGATTTCCGCAAGACATCCTTCGGCGACGATGGTGTGCAGGTCGTCGAGACGTCGCTGGCTATTGAGTCCTTTGATATCGACCCAGAGGTGCTCGGTATCTCGCTGGTCAAGCCGCAAAGTCTGTCTGGCAGAGGCCTGACGAGCTATATCGGCTACCTGAAGCGCAACAGCCTGGACGCCGATCGCTACGAGGCGGAACTGTGGTACAGAATCGCCCGCACGACGACGGTTATGATCATGCCCTTGCTGGCGTTGGCATTCGTGTTTGGGTCACTGCGGACAGGCGGGGCTGGCGCACGACTGATGATCGGCATGGTGATCGGACTTGCCTATTATCTGGCGAGTGAGATGCTCGCGAATTCCGGGCAGGTCTTCGACCTGAACCCGGCAGTCATTGCCTGGTTGCCAACAGTGTTGTTGGTGCTCGTAACAGTATTTGCGCTCAACCGCGCGCGCTGACTGTAGGAGCGGCTTTAGCCGCGGTCGGGCCTAAAGGCCCTCCTACTATTGTCTTGGATAGTGGATCAACCGCGTGCCGCTCAAACGGTCGTGCCAGGTCAGCTGGTCCTTGTCCCAGAGTTGCCAGAGGAATCCAAGGCCGAGCGGTATCCAGGAAATGATGGCCGCAAAAAAGCGGATTGATGCCTGCCCGATCGTTGGAATCCGGCCATCGTCAGTCTCTGCGCGCAATCCCCAGGACTGCATTCCCAGCGTTCGTCCTGATTGTGACCAGAAGCCCACGAAAAACAGGTAAATAACCAGTCCGAGAGTGAGTTGGTAGGGCAGATTTTCCGCTGCTTCGACGGGTTCTCCACTGCGCATGGCGATGAACGGTATCGTTGCCAGGAACAGCAGTGCGAGAATGAGCAATGCGTCGTACAACATGGCGCCTGATCGCCGCAATAGTCCGGAGTTTTGCATCATGATTCCTGCTTGACAATTCCCAGTTTCGCCCGGCGTTTATAGTCGCGACCCAGCCAAAGCGCGATGATCGCCCAAAGGGCTGTGAAAGGCACCATCACCCAGGAAATCGCGGACAGGCCCATTCCGAGACCGGACATCAGGCCGCTTATTGACCAGGTACCGACGACGTCGCCGCCGCGATAGACCGCCGTATCAATGAAATTTTTGGTCTTGTATTTTTCCTCCGGTGTAACGACCGAATACAGCATATCCGTCGTTGGCTTGGTCAAGCCGAAGCCGAGTCCACGGCGCACGATTGTCACAATCGCCACGACAGCCAGAGTCGGGTTGACGGCCAGTATCGCGAATCCGGCAATCGACACGATCGGCATCAGCGCGAGCGACATACCGATACCAAATCGAGAGACGATGTGCCGAACCATAAATAACTGTGCCAGCAGGGCGATGAGGTTGGTCGCATTGTTGACGTTCGAAAAAAACTGCGTCTGCTTATTAACATCTGGAATAGCATCGCAGACCAGTTCTGCGGTGAACATGTACAACGCGGTACCAAGCAAGCTGGCAATGGCCGAAGATAAAGCTATGGCACCGAAATAGGGCGACGACATCATATGCGTAATGCCGGCAAACGGGCTGCCGCCCAGCGGCTTGCGTTTCCTGGCGAGACCTCTGGCCTCTTGTTCAGCGGAAACCCACATGCGTAGTCGTCGTATGCTGAATATTGCCGCTGCCAACAAAGCTGCGGCAATCGGGAACAGATTATGAAAGCCAATCTTGACGACGAGAACGCTTGTGACGACACCACCGATCAACGCACCTATGCTGCCACCAGCCGCAATGACGCCAAATAGCCGACGACCTTGCTCACGCGTGTATATATCCGCCATGAAGCTCCAGAACACGGACACGACAAACAGATTGAATACGCTTAACCAAACAAAAAACGCGCGCCCTAGCCAGATATAACTTTGCTCGCGATTAATCGCGACCGAAAATACAGCCCAGAAGATTAGGATGTTGCAGATGAAGAACAGGTAAACCCAGGGCAGGAACTTGCGCCTGGGAAAGCGCGATGCAACCCAGCCAAATATCGGCGCGGCGACGAGCATCGCGACAAACGTCCCCAGAAAAAGAAACGAAATGGTGAGGGCTCCGCCGCAGGCCGCCACTGTTTCGCGGACCGGGCGCAACATCATATAGGATGATAGAACGCAGAAAAAATAGATGAACGACCAACCCACGGCGACGTACTCGTGCTTTTCAAGGCCAAACAGGCGCTCGAAAACGCCCGAAGGCCCTGAATTGGCAGAAGGTGTATTCATCTCTCCCGCCATCTTAATGACCACTCGCTAAATGTCATCCGTTTTCTTGCAATCATCTGCTCACTTACTTTCAATGACTTACGCGCATAAGTGCAAGTAGTTTCTGAGTATATGTTCGCATGGACAGGCGTAGACTATGTCCACTCGAAACCGAGGAGCGAACCGTGAATACGATAATCATAAAGAGAGTACGGTCTTTGCTGGCGGCTAGTCTGCTGGCGATAATCCTGGTTGCCTGCGGGCAATCCGGACAGGACGGCGAGCAGGCGACGACCGCTGATGCAGCAGCCGCGAAGGTGCCAATCACTACGTCCTCAGACGAAGCACGCGCATTGTTCCTGCAAGGTCGCGCCCTGTTCGACGATTTGCGATTTGTCGACGCTTACGAGGTGTTTGAGCAGGCGGTCGCAGCGGATGATGGTTTCGCCACAGGCTACTTTATGCTGGCATCGGCGGCGCAAACGAATGCCGACTTCTTCGGAGCACTCGCAAAAGCGAACGAATTGGCGGCGAACGCATCGGATGGAGAACAGCTCTACATCAAGGCGGCGGTCGCGGGATCCGAGAATGATCAGGCCGCCCAGCGGGATGCGCTTGAGCAACTGGTGGCGCTGTATCCGCAGGATGAGCGTACTCATAATGCACTGGGTAACTTCCTGTTTGGTCAACAGGATTTCGCAGGAACAATAACGCATCTCAATCACGCCATTGCAATCGCGCCGGAATTTGCGGCTCCCTATAACTCGTTGGGTTACTCGCACAGAAGCCTTGAGGATTTTGATAGCGCTCGTGTTGCTTTCGAAAAATACGTCGAACTGAATCCGGATGAGGCAAATCCCTACGATTCTCTGGCCGAGCTGCTGATGGAAACGGGCGACTACGAAGAGTCGATCTCGAATTACCGCAAGGCTCTCGAGAGGAATCGGAGTTTTGCAGCGTCTTACGCCGGGATAACGATCAATTATTCCCTGATGGGAGAGGCTGATCTAGCCCAGGAAGCGGCCGATCAGATGTTGGCGGCGGCCAGGACTTTCGGCGAGCGTCAGGGCGCCATGTTCCGATCGGTTACGTCACATCTTTATGCCGGCAACACCGATGCAGCGATGGAAGTTTGCGATGTCATTCTGGCCGAGGCCGTAGTCGAAGGTAATCACGGCGCGATGGGTGGCATCTCCGAATACATGGGTGACATCATGATGGTGGCTGGCGATACCGCAAAGGCCGAGGAATTTTTCGACGCTGCATATGATCATCGTCTGCAGGCGAATATCAATGAAGCGAATAAGGCGCAAGCGGGCAGAACACACCTGTTCAAGACGGCGATTGCGTCGATGATTGGTGACGATGCTGAGGCGGGTGCCTCGCGTACCGCTGAGTATGTTGCGGCCGCGGAAGCCAATGGAACCGCCTTCGAAAAACGCCGCGCACATGAATTGTCGGCTTACCTCGCCATGTTCAGTGAAGAAAATGAAGCGGCCGCCGCGCACTTTGAGCAGGCAAGCCAGCAGCAACCGATCGTGCTGTATTGGTCTGCAGTTGTGAACAGGGAGCTGGGCAACATGGACAAAGCACGTGATCTCGCTGAGCGTGCTGCGAACCGAAATACGCTGAGTGCAAATCTGCCGTTCTTCAGGGCGGACGCGATCGCGTTACTGGCTGAGCTATCTGCCGGATAGCAACAAGGGCCCACGTAATGTGGGCCTTTTTTCAACAGTACTACTTTTTCTGCAGGACAGCAGTGTCGTAGGGATTGAATCCTTCTGCATCGTTGGAGTCAGGCGAAGAAGGGCCAATGATCTTGAGGT